>Ga0335075_10002252_pt1 | contig 31223 bp, 23 predicted proteins | sample Lox_Sample_24_FD_206723 | JGI IMG/M metagenome (GOLD analysis project Ga0335075, IMG submission 206723) | Soil microbial communities from Loxahatchee National Wildlife Refuge, Florida, United States - Lox_Sample_2.4 | ecosystem: Environmental > Terrestrial > Soil > Wetlands | place: USA...
GAAGGCTGCCACTACCCTGTGCTATCGTCAACCCAGCACACCTACTCACTGAACCACGGAGGCCCTACATGAACATTCTAATGTGGGTTCTGCAAATCGTCGCTGCGCTTCTCTACGCTTCCTCGGGCGTCATGAAAGTTTTCCTCTTCGACAAAGTCAGCAAAGACGTCCCATCCTTCGAAGCACTCCCGCGCTCCGTCTGGACCGCCCTCGGCATCCTCGAGCTTCTCGGCACCATCGCGCTCATCCTCCCTGGCATTCTTCACTCCCACACATACCTTACCGTCGCCGCCGCGACCGTTCTCTGCGTCGAGAGCCTGATCTTCATCTGGGTCCATATGAAGTACACCGAGAAGACGCCTATCATCATGAGCGCCGTCCTCGGCGCCATCATGGCCTTCATTGCCTACGGCCGGTTCGCGCTCACACCGCTCTAGCGGTTCGATTGTTCGGTCCTAATAACTCGGCATGTCTTCAGACGGAGAAAGTTCGATCTCGGGCCTGACCGCTAGGCAAGCAGTCACATGACCAACGCAACCGGGTCAATTCAGGAGCTTCGGAGTGACCGCTTTTAGTCACAGAATCGCCAAGGATTCGCCGTCGAACTCCTTCGGAAAGCCCATCACGATAATTACTGACGAGAGTGGAAGCGCGGTTTTGGCGTTGACTTAGATTTCATGGCGTCGCATCCTTTCGAGTTACGCCAAGTACTGACGCTTAGAAGGTTCACGCCCAGGGGAGGAGTCAGAACGGCGTAAAACCTGAAATCAGAAGGGGCCAACAATTCGCACACTGAGCTTTCGAAAACACTTAGTCAATCGAGCACGGAAGTCATCGTATTCTTACGTGAACGGAAAGCAGGGGGCAGGTGAGGAGGGATTCGGCTCGGGGTCCCCGATCCACAGAGAAGATCTTCCTGCGGAAAGAATCGGGTGGCCCTGTACGCCCGCGCTGTCAGTATGGTCATGCAGTTGGACCAATAGTCTGTTCAGACGGCGTCATTACTGGATCTCATTCGACAATAATGACCGCGCGATCTTCACAATATCTTCCCGCATCCCGCGGAATGCCCAGAGTTGCGAGCGGTCTTCCACGCGGTTCAGCCCTGTGCTACCCCCAATTGCGGGAACGTGGTATTCCATTTCGCTGAACATTCCCCAGCGGCTGTTCACGCTACAGGCTTGCGTGGAATACCCTCGATCATCGGTTTCGGTCCACGGCACATCGGCATATTCGCCCGATGGATCTACAAAGAAGTTGCGAATGATGAGCGCATGCTTGTCGCCAGCCGGATAGAGGTAGCCGATTCGGCCAGCTGTAAGCGCGGCGTACACTCCAATTTTGTGTTCTCCTACGGCTCGCATCTTGAACCGTACTAAACGATCGCTCATGGCGAGTTCGCCGGGAGGCGTTTCCGCCAGTCCAAAGTAGATTCTTGGTTCAGCTTTGGAATAAGTGGGGACAAAAAGTTCTCCCTGATGCGGCATCTGCGTGAGGCTCCACAGACCAACCAAGGGAGCGCCATTCGAATTTGAATCTACGATTTCCAGGGAAGTGATGAGCGTGTGTCCCGCGTATTCCACCGCTCCAGTCCGAATCTTGGTGTCGTAGCGCAACGGATTACGGGCTCCGGCGACCGACTTTGTGATCTCCAGGCTTACCCTTTTGCGCGATCGAAAGGCCTCGACGGTCAAACGGTTTGTAAGCTTCACACCCTGATTCGATTTCGTAAGTTCATAGTTTCCAGGATCGAGGCTGCGAGGTTGCCAGTAGCCGGCGATATCGATGTTGGGGAATTTTGGAAAAAAAAAGTCCACTTCCGGAGCGAGCCAGGTTCTGTCTCCTCCGGAATTTTGCCAGTCGTCGCTTGCATAGTATGCGCGCGCGGACTCCACGCTGTTGAGCGCGGCATTGGTCCACAGGAAATTCTCTTCGCTGCCCGGCGCGAAGAGGCCGAGAATTCTGCCGCCGTAGGGAAGAATCAGAAGTCGGGTCCCATCCTCCGTTTGATAGAGTTCGGTCGACTTGCCAACCGCCTTCAGTGTCGCGATGAGATCCGTCAGCATTGTTCTGCCGCCTATACGCCGGGAATGTAACCTCTGCCAAACGTGTTCGTAGACTCTTTTCTGAAATCGGAGACGAGCGACATCAGGGCCGTGGTTCCGCCATCGGCAACGATGGTTTGCCCGACAATGAACGAGGCATCATCGGAGCACAAGAAGGCGGCCAGTTTGGCGATGTCCAAAGGTTCCCCGCAGCGCGCAATCGGAATCGCTTTGTATCCTGTTTCGTTTGCGATTTCTGTGGTAAAGCCAGGAATGCACTTGAAATAGTTCTCCACCGTTACCCAACCTGGAGCGATGGCGTTCACACGTATGCCTCGATGGGCCAATTCCACCGCGAGAGACCGGGTATAGGCGAGGATTGCCCCCTTGGTTGCCGCATACGCTGTATGTTCCGGCACGCCCTGCAACCCATGCACCGAGGACATATTGCAAATGACGCCGCCACCTTTTTGCAGCATGTCCTCCACTACTCTTTGAGTGAGGAAAAATTGCCCACGAAAGTTGATGTGAAACAGCTTGTCGAATTGTTCCGGGGTCACTTTGAGAAACGGACGGTTCATCGTGACGCCAGCGTTATTGACCAAACAATTTATGCCGTTCAGAAACTCCCCCGCCTGATCAGCGAGGCGCGTGACCTGTTCCAATACATCGAAATCGGCCTGAAACGCGGCCGACTTGCGGCCCAAGGAATTGGCTTCTTCGACGGCGGCTCGGACTCCGGCATCGCTTTGCACGTAGTGGAAGACGACATCGGCGCCCTGCCGGGCAAATTCCGCGCCGATTTCGTGACCGATGCCGGTGTCGGAGCCGGTGACCAGCGCTTTCTTTCCTTGCAATCTCAGTTCTTGCGGCATAGAGAACCACTCCGGCGGCGAATTTATAAGGAGAAAGTGGAGAGCCGTCGGCCATCCACGACGGCGAACCGGCCTTCCTCCGGCATTAACATATCACCGTGAAAAAACCGCGCCGCACCAACGCTCGGGGTTAGAGGGTGGCATCGTGTCAACAACAATGTCAACAGTATCGCACACCACGCGAGACCTCAGTGCTCGCGCCACCCTGCCACTTGCAAGACTGTTGCCAAGATTCGCCGTCAGATCATCCCCGGAACCGCGGTTCATCCATGCCGGCAACGCCCGCTTTCAGGCAAAATAAATCCCCCGACAGCGGGTATTTGGCCTTATCTTTCTCACTCAGACCCAAAGCCGCGGAAGTGATATAAAGTTCATCCAGCCGCTCGCCCCCGAAAGCGCAGCTCGTGGGGTTGGCCACGGGTAACCGGTACTCGCGGAGCACTTTGCCATCCGGGCTATAGCGGACCACTTTCCAGCCGCCGCAATACGCACTCCAGACGCATCCTTCGTTGTCAACGGCAAGCCCATCGGGAGCACCGCCATCTGGAGCTGTCTGCACGAACGTCCTGCGGTTCGAAATCGTTCCACTCTCGGCCGCGAAATCATAGGCGTAAATGCTGTAACGAAACGAATCCGTAAAATACATGATCGTGCGGTCGGGACTCCAGCCGATACCATTTGCCACGGTGATGTTTTTATCCATCAACCGAAACGAGCCATCGCCGCGAACGCAGAACAGTTCGCCGTCCGGACCCTTGGGGTCGGCATCGTTCAGCGTGCCCACCCAGAATCGTCCCTCGAGATCTGTGGCAGCATCGTTAAAGCGATGTCCTACGCGGCCGGCGAGCGGATCGCAAAATGGCTCGAAGCTCTTACGCTGAGTATCCCAGGCAGCAATTCCGTTAGCAGTCGCGGCGAGGAACCCACCCGCCTTGCGAATTGCCAGGGCCATCACCGGAATACTCGTTTCAATCACTTCGACGCGCCGCGTTTGGGGAGAGAAGCGGAGGATCTGATACTGCTCGATGAAATTGACCCAGTACAGCAGGCCTTCCTGCGAATGCCACACCGGGCCCTCTCCGATCACATTGCGAATCTCAAGAACATGTTCGACTTCGGGCATGCAGGCCTTGTCCTATGGTTCTTAGAATTGCCGCCGAGAGCTGCGCCAGGCGCCATCGCGTGCAGCGCACACTGTACTTCCCGAGTGCAATTAGTGTCAACAATAATGTTGACTATAACGTGCTAGTTCGGCAATAATCCTAATCGCCAGCCTCGGCGCCCAATGAAGATCACCGCCGTCGAAACCATCTACCTTCCTCGCGGTATCAATGTACACGTTGGCGCTATCACCTACCTCTGGGTTCGTATTCATACCGATGAGGGGCTGATCGGCCTAGGGGAGAGCTATCCAAACGCCGAGGCGGAGGCGGCCGTGGTGCATTCGCGGCTCGCTCCTGTGCTTCTGGGAAAGGACGCAGGCAGTATCGACCGGCTATGGGCGGATATGTTTCTCAATATCTCCTACAGCGGCTGGGGAGGGGCCGAAATTCGCGCCCTGAGTGCGGTTGACATCGCATTGTGGGATTTGCTTGGCAAGGCCACAGGGCAGCCAATCTATAAGTTGCTTGGTGGCGCGTCCCGGCCATCCGTTCGGATTTACAACACCTGCTACGACCACGTCGATTTCAATCGCGAGCCCGCGCGGCTTGCGCGAGAACTTCTTGCAAGCAATATCAAGGCCATGAAGATTTGGCCGTTTGATGGGATCGCCCGACAAAATAGTGGAAACTATATTTCCGCGGAGCAGATACGCCAAGGGTCGGAACCTTTGCGGCTGATTCGCGAAGAATTTGGCGATGCGATCGATGTGGCGATCGAGTTCCACGGCTTCTGGAATCTGCCCAGCGCGAAGAAGATTGCCGCCGCTCTGGAGCCTTATAAACCGATGTGGCTGGAGGAAATGCTGCCCCAGGATAATTTAGCTGCCTATGCGGAGCTGGCACATTCCACGGATATTCCATTGTGCCTAAGCGAGCGGCTGCTGACGCGTTGGGGATTTCGCGAGCTTCTGGAAAATCGCGCGGCCGGAATTATTATGCCGGATATTTCCTGGTGCGGTGGAATTTCCGAGGCAAAGAAAATCGCCACCATGGCGGAAACTTATTATCTGCCAATCGCTCCGCACAACTGTGGCGGGCCGGTGCTGCACTATGCCACGGCGCATCTGTCGGCCAATATACCCAACCTCTATATTATGGAGAGCGTCCGGCGGCACTATAGCGAAGAGTATGACGGACTGGTAACGCAAAAGTTGCTCGCTGGGGCGAACGGGGAGTTGCCCTTACCTCCCGGGCCGGGGTTGGGCATAGAGTTGAGTTCCGCCGTACTCACGAGCAAGGATGCGATTGTGAAGCGGTCGTCCGCTTAGGCAGTCGCGGCCTCGGCGGAGTCAACGGTTACGGCTCATCGGTCAGCATTGCAAGCAGAGTGCCCACCGGCACTTTTACGCCAAGCTCTACCTGGATTGGGCCGAGGTAGCCCTTCCCCATCGACTCTACTTCCATTTCGACCTTGTCGGTTTCGACCGTCAATAAAGTCTCGCCCTTCTCCACGTATTCGCCGGGTTTCTTCAGCCAGCTGGTCACTGAGCCCTCCTCCATTGTGAGGCCGAGCTGCGGCATGACAATTTTGTACGCCATTTCTAACGCTCTCTCCTTGAATCTTTCATCATGTCTTGTACCTCACGAACGATGCGATCGACTGTGGGAATCATTTGATTTTCTAACACCGGGCTGAACGGGTTGGGGACTGCGAGGGAACAAATTCGCTTCGGGGTTACACGAAGTTCGTTGAAGCAGTCCTCCGCCGCGATCGCCAGAAGCTCTCCCGCAAAACTGCAGTAGGAGGGAGATTCATCAATCACCACGAACCGGCCAGTCTTCTTGACAGAGTCAGTGATGGTTCGCCGGTCTAAAGGCACGATGGTGCGAGGGTCGATTACTTCGGCCGAAACGCCTTGTTCGGCGAGTTCTGCCGCAGCTTTCTCCGCAAGGCCGACCATGCGAGACATTGCCACCAGCGTCAGATCCCTGCCTTCGCGGACAATGCATGCTTCTCCGAACGGAATCAGATATTCCTCTTCGGGTACCACGCCCTTGGCATTGTAGAGAGACTTATGCTCGATCACCGCGACCGGGCCGGGATCGCGCAACGCCGTTTTGAAGAGCCCTTTCAGGTCGTACGGAGTAGAGGGGAGCACGACCTTCAATCCCGGTGTGTTGGCAAACCAGTTGTAGAACGTGTGCGAATGGTGCGCGCCTGCATTGCGCACCGCGCCCATCGCTCCCCGAATCACGACGGGCGCTTTGATTTTGCCGTTGGACATGTAGGAAATGTTCGCGGCCTGCTGCACAATCTGCGTGATGGCTTCGAGCGCAAAATCGAGAAAGACTTCGTCCACCACGGTGCGCGTGCCCGCCATGGCAGCGCCAATGGCCGCGCCGGTGGCTCCCAGTTCGCAGATGCCGGTATCGCGCAGCCGCTCGTCGCCGAATTCCTTCCACAGTCCTCGAGTTTGACGGAAGTTTCCGCCGCGCGGACCAATGCCCTGCCCGATATAGACGATGCTACCGTCCCTGCGCATCTCCTCGCGCAAAGCTTCCACTCCCGCATCCGCGTAAGTGATCACACGGTCTTGCTCTGACATACATTCTCCTAGCTAAAATACATGCTCGTTTACCGAATCCGCCGAGGGTTCGGGGCTGTTCTCGGCGAATTCGACCGCTTTATCGATCATTTGCTCTACTTCCTGATCAGTCGCCTGTAACGTGGCTTCATCCATGCCGGTGTAACGCAGGCGCTGGCGGGCGATTTTCACAGGATCCTTCTCCTTCCACTGTTTAACTTCATCGCGGGTACGGTAATCCGTGCCCGGGTCGCCCTCGTGGTGGCCGACATAACGGTAGGTCTTGCACTCAATCAACGTCGGCCCGCCATCGTGGCGTGCGCGCTCAATGGCCGCCTGCGCGGCCTCATGGACCGCGACCACATCCTGCCCATCAACCGCCACGCCCAACATTCCATAGGCAGCCGCGCGGCTGGCCACGCTGGTGTTCTTGGTGGCGCGCTGAAAAGCCATTTCGGTGGCGTAGAGATTGTTCTCGCAGACATAGACGACAGGAAGATTCCAAACCGCTCCCAGATTGACGGCTTCATGAAAGGAACCGCTGTTGACTGCGCCATCGCCAAAGAAGCAGACGACAACCTGCGACTTCTTTCCCAACTTCGCGCTTAGCGCGGCTCCCGTGGCCAGTGGAATGGGAGCGCCCACAATGCCGTTGGTACCCATGAATCCGTACTCGGGTGCGTACATGTGCATGCTTCCGCCGCGCCCACCGGAGCTTCCCGTTACCTTGCCCCAAAGCTCGGCCAGCACGATGCCGGGCGGCACTCCTTTCGCCAAGGCGTGGCCGTGTCCGCGGTGCGTACTGAAAACCAAATCAGCCGTTTCGAGGTGAGAACAGACGCCGACTGCGACAGCCTCTTCGCCGATATATAAGTGAACGAAGCCGGGAAGCCGGCCATTGCGATACAGTTCCTGCACCTTGAGCTCAAAGAGCCTGAGTTCAAGTACCTTCTTGTAGTACGCGAATAGCAGTTCCTGCGAGATTTGGTCCGCCAGAACTCGGTCCGACATGATTGAAGACCTCCCGAACTTATTACGACAGCGGAAATTTCTGTGGCGCGTGATCGCGCTGAGAGTGATATACGGCGGTAAAGAGTTCCACGACCCGGCGTCCCGCTTGGGCGTCGACCATGGGCTCGCGATTTTCGATGATGGCGCGAAGGAAATCAGCAAGCTGTACCTCGTGGTAATGTGTCATCACATTCCACGGGCGCGCGCGATCTTCACGATTCCAAACTTCGAGATTTTTCTCTTCTCCCGGCACGGTCCAAATATCGTTAAATGGAGGATCCATCTTTTCCGTGACGCCTGAGATGAAGGGAGAGCCGCTGTCGGTTTCAGCTCCGACAGAGGCACCGGATGACCCGTGGATATGAATCTTTCCCCACAACCCGGGGCGTTGCGAATTGCTCAGAACAATCGAGCCCATTCCTCCGTTCTTAAAACGCACGGATGCAATCACGGTGTCGTCCACTTCAATGCCGGGATGGTTGTAGGTGTCCCAGTAACCATGCAATTCCTCGGCGGGCCCCATGAACCAACTCATCAAGTCGAGGTAGTGTGGCGCCTGGCTTACCACCACTCCCCCGCCCTCACCCGCCCAGGTTCCACGCCACGGGTCGGAGAGGTAGTAGGCGGGTTCACGCCATCCAAGCATGGTTACAATCGCTAGCACTGGTTTACCCAGCTTCCCTGCGTCGATAGCCGCCTTCATGCGCAGAACGGGTTCATACCATCGGCGCTGACTAATTACACCGAGCTTCACTCCGGCAGAACGGGCGGCTGCAATGGCGCGATCGCAAGACGCCAGATCGATTGCCAGTGGCTTCTCCGAGATAGCATGTACGCCCGCTTCGGCCGCAATCTCGACGGCAGCTGGATGTTGTGTGTGCTGCGTGCAGATGGAGAGCACGTCGACCTTTTCCTGCTTCAACATTTCCGCCAGATCGGTGTAGGCATTGACCCTCAGTTTGGTGGCGAAGCTGCCGGCGCGCTCGTCCGAGATGTCGCAGACCGCTACCAGTTCCGAGACCGGGAGCGTCTGATAGGCCAGAGCGTGAGTTCCGGCAACCTTGCCGCATCCTACAATCGCAGTCCTTAGGCGAGTTGTGCTTGTCTTCTGCATGCGCGTTGCTTAATTTCTCCTGGGCCGCTTTACTCTTTGGAATCGGAGATCGATGTGCCGTCCGATTCGCCAGGACGGTGCCGCAATTCGACCAAAAACCCCAGCAACTTCTGGGTATCGAGTAAAGCCCAACGCGTGCCCGGGCGAATACCAGTGCCGGATTGAAGTACGGCCACACCAGACTTTGCCAATTCCTGAATCACAGGATCGATATCCGTGACCTCAAACAAAATGTGGTGGATTCCACCGCCCGTTTGATCGAGAAAGTCGTGGTAGCCGCTGCGGCCTTCGAGCGGCTGAATCAGTTCAATCTCTACGGACCCCAATTGCACGAATGCCTGCTTGAATCGAACGCTCTCTTCCGCATCGCGATAGTAGAACTTGGCCTCAGGCCGATCAGGCCACTCCACCATTCGGAACGGCCCAATACCGAATAGGGTCGTCAGTAATTGCGTGGTTCGGTCACGGTCAGGCACCACAATACCAATCTGAACGAGCCGCTTTAGTTGCGCCGCTGCCGGAAGTGCAAACGGCAAATTCGATGTTAGGCTTTCTTCGAAAGTCATCGGGCCAGATAGCCTCCGTCCACGGGCAGAATCACGCCCGTGACCATGGACGAGGCGTCCGACGCCAGGAACAATGCGGGGCCGACGATCTCTTCGGGTTCGCCGACGCGGCCCAGCGGAATATTCGTAACCCAGGTCTGCATCAACTTTTTGGGATCGAATTGCGGGTCAGCCATTACCTCTTTGAGCCCGGGCGTCATGAACTGGCAGGGAGCGATAGCGTTAACCCGGATTCCACGATCCGCCCATTCCAGAGCGAGTTGCTTGGTCAGGGCATTCACTCCGCCTTTGCTCGCGCAATAGGCATTGGAGCCGCGCCCTACGCCCACAACCCCTGCGATCGACGAGAAATTGAGGATGACTCCTCCTGTACCCTTCTGCAACATCACGCGAGCCGCCGCTTGGCAACACAAGAATGTGCCTCGCAGGTTTATGTCGAGAACCCGATCCCAGGTTTCCAGCGGAGTCGATTCCGCTGGGTCATGTTGCGGGATTCCGGCGCAGTTTACGAGGATGTCGATGTTGCCCAACTGGCTGACAGTCGCATCGACCATGGCGGTAATTTCTTCCGAAACTGAGACATCTGCCTTGAGCGCAATCGCACGTTTTCCAATTTCGCGCACTCGTTCCGCAGTCCGTTGCGGATTTTCGAGATTGAGATCGCAGGCCGCGATGTCGCAGCCGTACTCGGCGAAACCAAGAGCGATGGCTTCCCCAAATCCCACGCCCGCGCCGGTGATCAGCGCGACGCGCCCGCTTAGATTGAACAGTTCCTGTATCGCCTTTTTTTTCGTATTCATTCTCAAAATCTCGCGCAGCCTGTCCATCAATGCTGCTCTGATCAACGATTTTTTGCAGCGCCCGGCGCGCTTTCGAATAACAACATCTCCGACGTCCCGGCTGTTTCAAGCCGGACCGGAACCCCCGCCGTCATCAGTTGAAGGCCGGATAATTCGACTGTCTCGGCCCGGTTTTCGAACGTAACTTTATAGGTCAGAGACGCGTCCAGGCCACGCGGCACGAAATAGTAAACGGGATCCTCTTGATTCGAAGTGCGGAACAGCGTGGCGACACCTCGGCTCTTGTCCGGGCTGTCGTATTCCAGAACCACCCACGGCGACTCGCTGAAATAAGCCGTCTGCGGCGTGTGATGATAGACCACACTGTCGCGCAGGATCGGACGCAGTTCGTTCTTGTACAGAGCGACACCCGCCCGGATCTTGTCACGCAAGATGGGATTCAACTCCGCCGGCGACGGCGAGATTCCTCGAAAAATCGGCAGAGACATCTCCACCTGCCGCAACTGGGAATCGATGTCGCCGTCACCGGCCAGATCGGGCACTTCGGTGCCGAACGTACGCAGCAGGATTTCAGGTGGGAGCACCCACGTCATTCCGTTCAAAATCTTGACTCCGCGGGGTTCGCGCATCCAGTCGGAGAGTTCGGTATTGTCGAAGCGGCGAAGGATGCCCCAATCGAGCCGCCCGCCACCACCGGCGCAGTTCTGAAAGATCACTTTAGGAAATTGCGCACGCAGGTGATCGAACATGGAGTAAAGATTCTCGACGTGCCGCCATCCGGAATTTTCGACGAAGCCGTCGCGCACTCGATTCCCATCTTCTTCCGCCGACATGTTGTAATCGATGCGGAAGACGTCAAGGTTGTATTTTTTAATGATCCGGGCGATCTCGGACTCCATCCATGCGGCGACTGCGGGATTCCCCACATCGAGGTGACGGCCATTGGCGATGGGTTGACCGCCGCGCGTCAGAATCCAGTCAGGATGTTCCTTGCGCAAGCGAGATGCTGCTCCGGCCGCCTCAATTTCAACCCAGAGGCCGAAACCCATTCCCTTTTTGCGGGCATATTCACGGATCGGCTGCACGTCGTTCGGCAACCAAGCGCCCGCGTACCAATCTCCTGCATTGTCGTACCAGTGATTTGGCTCGGGACCATACCAGCCGGCGTCGATGAAGAACGTCTCGGCGCCGATGTCCGCGGCCATGTCGATCTCGCGATCAATGCCGGCTTCGGTTTCATGGTCGACGATATAACCCCTGTGATTCGCTTCCACATCGAATACATGCTCGGAAGGCGGGCGGGGCAGAACATTTCGGCGCACGTGATCCAATAGCGCCTGGGTTACGTGGTCCAGATCCGACTTCATGCAAAGAATGTGGGTCTGCGGCGTGCTGACCGTCTCTCCGGGCTCAAGCACTCGCAGAACCGGGTCGACTGAACTAGGACCCATTTCGAAAAACAGTCGCGCTTCGTTCGCGGTTCGATCCACTGAGTCGGAGCGATCCACGGGAGACTTCTCCACTTTACTGGTGACGCGAATCTTCCAATTTGCGCTCCAGCCCAGCGAAGCGACGAACCATTCGCCGGTCGCGTTGTTGCGCGCGAAGAAGGTAGGATGTCCCCATCCCGATTTACCCCGGTCGCCAGAGATGATCTTGGTTTCGTTGACGACCGGATCGAAGTGCCAGGCTCCCTCATATCCCCACCTTTGATACTGAGCGTAGCCTACGTCATACACATCTTCAGAATTCGGCGGAAGTTTTTCGGCGAAGTTGGGAGTGTGCCAGAGTTGCCCAGACCAGGGAGAAACATTCGAGATAGCTGTGGGGCGCTGGCCGGTATTTTTCACTTCCAGCCAGCGAACCATTACGGGGCCGCCGCTCAACAGAGTCTGAACTTTGACGTGAATAGGACGGGCTTTGCTTTCCAGTTCGACCGTGACCAGCAATGCATCGGGATCGTGAACTTCCGACTGATTAGCACCGATCCATTTCCAGGTTCCGGAAAGATCCTGGCCTTCGATTACAAGTTTGAAGGCGTCTACCGGCAGCGTATCCATCTGCTGACGTTCAGCGTTGACCTGAATGTCGGCGATGATCTGACCGCTGGAGTCCCAGTAACGGCTCACCCAGCGGCCATCGCGCAACTCTTCATCGCAAACCGTGAGCCCAGAGGTGAAGCGAATTCCTGGAGTGGCCCCCGTGCGTATGAATGCCGAACGCGGGCTCGGTTCGGATGCAGCGACTGCAAAAAGAGACGAAGGGAGGCAGCATAGAAAAAAACAACCTGCCACGACAACGCCAACGGTGATGGATGCTCGCTGGTGAAGTGGGCTGGGTGTGCGACGGATCGGGTGAGGCAATTGCATGACAATTCGACTCAGCAGTTGGCTTGTCACTTCGAGCTTTCCATAATCCGCTTAAGAGCCACTGGAGATGGGAAATCCAGATTCCGCATGTCCGGGACGGTTTCTTCGGGACAACTCGCGGTCCAGGTTTATTCCCCTTGCCCGAATCCACAGGCACCTTACTAAAGTTCAAAGTTATCGTCAACACTTTTGTTGACAGAAGATGGGAATCCGGCGCTACAAGCGCGCAGAACGCGATGCGAAACCCCAAGCTCCGGCGGAGTTATGGCCGACCGGCATAACTTAGAATGGCGATCGCCAGCACCAGAAAGCCGACGCCTGAAAGCATGGTCGTAATGGGCCCCGTGCCGGTGCGCTTCCATTCGCCTGTCAGGATGCCAAACCCAGTGCTGGCTACAACGATAGCGGCGAGAAACAGAGGCCAGCCGATTGCAGTCCCCAAGTCCCCCAGTTTGATGGTCGAGATACTGTACAGAATTATGCTGCCAAACCACAGCGACCCCATACTCGCTCCAACTAGCCAGTAGTACCAGGTCCCCGGCAAGCCAAGCGCGCTCAGGTTACGATTCTTGCGCATGAGGAAGAAGCAGTAAATGGCTCCGGGCAGGAACCCGGCGTAGAGGCAGGGCAGCCACACTGCGTTCGACATCATGGCCGGGCTCGCGCCATGCTGTTGGGCGGAACGCTGGATGCTCCCGCCAAATGCCAGTCCAAGATTGAGCATTGAGCCTAAGATTCCCGAGATGAATGCCAAAAGAAACCCGCCCAGAAATCCCTGCCGCTTGGTCGTAGACTCCCGTTGCAGCGCCGCCTCTCGATGCTTGCCCGCCAATCCACACAGCGCCACTCCCACCAAAATCACAAACACTCCCAGGAAGATCAGTGCGCCTTGCCGAGTCGCGACCATGCTGGCGTGCTGAGCGATGAGAGGGGTAAGTGCGCCGACCGCGGCTGAGGTCCCCAAGCATACGGCAAAGGTGATAGCGACCCCCAAACGTGTCAAGGCGAGGCCGAAAAAGACAAGGGATACGCCCCAACTGGCGCCGAACACAACCATGGCGGCCAGCGTTCCCACGGAAACCGAAGTATAGGTGGACCATAGTTTGGGTACGGTCAACAAAGCGATCAGCGTGGGAACGACGGCTACGCCGAACACCGAGAAGGCGAACCAAGAATGCTCCCAGGCCCACTTCTTATTGAATTTCATGGGAAGCGCGTAGGCCGCATTCATGGTCGCGGCGCACAAGACCAGGAGGATTGCCTGAAGGTTATTGGAAGTCACGAGATCGTCCGCATGAACTTTAAAGTCTTACCGGTAAGGTGGAGGATTTCCGCTATCTGCCGGGTAACTCAAGCCGAGCCATTTGAGCATTCGCGCCCCTTAATGTCAACAGAAGTGCTGACACTAATTTTTGTGGTCGAGAGTAAAAGGACAGAAACTGTTCTTCTCAGCGGGGAGGGAAATCTTCGGTCCAATGGTCCGCGGGGAAGACGTGGAAAGCCGAGCGCTGATCGAAGGTGCGGGAATACAGCCCATCAAAGTACCGTTCTACTTCGCCTTCGATTTTGTCGAGCGGTGCTTTCAGGACGGTGCGCACATACTGCTCGTGACTCTCTCGCCGGTTGGCCAGGGGAATACGGGAGGAGTACGCCCGGGCGATCATGAAAATGTAGGGGTTCATGAGCAGATCGAGGGTGCGGTAAAGCAGCGGCTGGCTGGCAGCCTTCCAAATGGTGCGATGGAGTTCCATGTCGGCGTTGAAGAATTGCTCCTCGCTGTTCTTGACGGCAGCCGACTTCAGCTTTTTCAGTGCCTGATGCAGAAGCTCCGAGGGATCGATGGAGGCGTTCTCGCGCATGTAGCGCACACAAAGCCCCTCGAGTTTGGCGCGCATGCGGAAGATCACGCCAATCTCAGCTAGGGAAATATCGCGAATAAAGGTGCCGCGCCGGGACGTCGTGACCACCAACCCGTCGCGCTCCAGGCGCAGGAGCGCCTCCCGCACTGGTCCACGGCTCACCTTCAGTTCCTGGGCAAGATCTTCTTCAATGATGCGCTGGCGCGGCCGTAGTTTGCCGGCGTGAATGGCATGGCGCAAATGTGCTTCCACCCGCTTGCTAGCGGAAACGCCGCGCTTGGCTTGGGCAGGACGAGTCTTAGAAGTTCGCATGGAAAGTGGCCGAGATTATAAACCAAATTCGCCCAAAGTCTATTGTTCGGCGCCGGCATAGCTCGCGCAACAGGCGATGGAGCGGTGCCGTCACCCACCAATCCACTCCCGCCTTCCCGATACTCTATCACGTTGTCAACAATGTGGATAACCGTCTGGTTGGCAACCGCGATGCTCAGGAAGGAAACGGAGTGAGAAGGAAGGAAAGGAAGGCCCTGCTCCTCCGGGGCGGCGGTTAAGTTTGGTTGTAGACATTAGTGTTGACAATATTTATCTTGACACCAGCCGAAACATTAGGTTAACGTCTGCGTCGGTCACGAGCTTGCCGCGCCCCGTCGTATCGTCCGCGGTCGATTTTCAGGGGTATGCTCCGACCTTTCTGCAAAGTGCGGGCAGATTTCCTAATCGAAAATGCTGTCGTTCAGGAGGCTCCACGATGAACTCCGCCACATACCGTTGTCTAACGCTAATCGCAGTTCTTTCCCTCTTGAGCATGGGTGCGTTGCACGGGCAAACGGCCGTCAGCGGAGGCATCGAGGGAAATGTGACCGACTCCTCCGGTGCCGCCATTCCCGGTGCGGCCGTAGAAGCCACCAACGTAGCGGACTCAGTGGTTCGCCAAACCGTCACGAACCTCGATGGGGCATACAGGTTCCCTAGTCTGATTCCGGGCACATACTCGGTCACGGTCAAGAAGGCGGGGTTTGCCACATTCGTCCGCGAGGGAACGCGAATCGACGCAGGAATACTGTATCGGGTCGACGCCAAACTGCCGGTCGGCACGGCAAGCGCGAAGGTCGAGGTGACCGGCGAAGCGCCTCTTCTCCAGACGGATAGCGCAGAAGTGAACGAAACCATTCACTCGTCGGAAATCAGCGGCTTGCCTACCTATGGCAACAACATCACTCGATTGTCGCTGTTGGCTCCTGGAGTCTCAATGCCGACCGGTCAGTTGGATCTTCACCCGGAGAATGCAGGAGAGGACTTCAATCTCAACGTCAACGGGGCCGCACCTAACGCTAACGGACACCTGCTCGATGGAGTAGAGAACACCGAAGCGATCCAGGGGCTTTCGATTATCGTGACTCCGAATGACGCTGTACAGGAAGTGAAACTCGCAACCAGCGATTACGATGCCGAATACGGAAAGGTAGCCGGCGGACTTTGGCAGATCACGACAAAATCCGGCACAAATGCATTTCACGGATCGCTTTTCGAGAATTATCGCACTTCTGGTTTCAATGCAGCTGACCACTTTACCGAGCCCACCGGTATTCCGCGCAACATCTGGAATCAGTTTGGCGGCAGCCTCGGTGGCCCAGTAATCAAAGACAAGATCTTTTTCTTTGGCGACTACCAAGGCATGCGAAATAACCTTTTCGCCTCGGGCAACGAGACGGTGCCGATCGATGCATTCCGGACTGGAGATTTCAGTTCCGTCGCCGCAATTGACCCTATCTACGATCCGGCCACAGGTAATCCGGATGGAACTGGAAGAACGCAAATCCAGTGCAATGGCGTGCTCAACGTAATTTGTCCTGATCGGCTAAGCCCGGCAGCACAGAACCTGTTGGCGTTGTTGCCCCAGCCAAACGCTCCAGGATATAGCTCCAACTACCAGATCTCTCGGCCCGCCACGTTCGACCAGGATCAGTTCGATACTCGTGGCGATTACTTTGTTACCTCAAAAACTGTTGTATTCGGAAAATTTAGCTATTTTAAGGCGAACTTTGATACTCCCACGGCTTACGGCGTCGCAGGCGGCGGCGCACCGCTTGGTGGCCCTGGAGTGGCAAACGCCGGGCTCTCATCCGATCACGACAAGAGCTTGATGGTCGATTATCAACATACATTTTCTCCATCGTTGTTGACCGACGCTCGATTCGCTTTTTCGCGACTTATCATTTCGGAGTTGCAGCCCGATTACAACACCGACGCGGCGTCGGCTGCGGGTGTTCCAAATGTCAACCTGGGCACGGTCTACACGTCAGGCCTGCCGGAGATAAACATTAGCGACCCACTAACCCCGTTCAACATGGGTGACTTTGGGTTGCCTTTCTTTGAGCGTGAAGCAAACTTCGAGTTCTACAACAACTGGACCAAGACGGTGGGCCATCATGCCTTCAAATGGGGAGCGGATATCGGAAAGTTCTTTGGCATCCGCACCGACGTTAGCGGGCGGGGAACCTTTACGGTGAGCCAATCCCTGACCCAGCTCAACGACTCCGCCACTTCCGGGCCGTGCACTTCCCCGGCAGCTGGAAGTTTTTGTGGATCAGGCCTCGCCGCATTTGAACTCGGTCTTCCTTCCGGTTTCAATAGGGACATAACATTGGTTCAGCCCCAGGAGAAATTGTGGAAGATGGCGGGTTATGGCCAGGATACCTGGCAGGTTACGCCTAAGCTAACCCTGACACTAGGCTTACGCTGGGATTATATGAGTCCAATCTTCACGCAAAACGGCCAGAGCGACGGAAATATCGATGTAGCCACCGACACTATATTGCTGACCAACCTAGCCGGCAAATACGCAGGAGTAACAACGCCAAGAACGGAATTTTCACCACGCATCGGCGTGGCGTATAGGCTGCCGTATGAAACCGTGTTCCGTGCCGGATACGGCCGTAGCTACTATATGAATGCGGATGGCGCGGGATTCGGAACCCAGGGATGTTGCTGGCCGATCAAGCAAAGCCAGACAGATACTCAGGCAAATCCGTTTGCGCCACTTGGTTACACTTTCGATCAGGGCCCGGGAGCGCCTCCGGCTCTTCCCGCGTTTCCCTCAAATGGCCAGATCTCATTCCAGGGCGCCCCAGGCGGCAGTGAATACTTCGTTGGGGTTGGAAACTACCCGCATAGTTACAACGACACCTATAACGTAACTTTTGAAAAGGCTTTTCCATATCAGATTACCTTTTCAGTCGCGTATGTGGGGAACATCGGGCGCCACTTGTGGGACAACGTTGACATCAACATGCCGCCGCCGGGGCCGGGCGATTACGACTCTCGCCGGCCTTACTATGCCAACTACGGTTGGGGGGTGGAGGAATACCAAAGAAGTAATGCGCCCCAAGGCTACCCGGAAATGAGGAGTAACTACAATTCTCTACAAGTTCACGCGGAAAAGCGTTTTCATCAGGGATTGTACCTGCTGAGTAACTTCACCTGGGCTAAGTCGCTTGACGACGGTACGTTCGGCCCGGGAGATGGCAACGGAAATCAATTCTGCTACTCCTGCAATTACGGACCTTCGGGGACCGTAAGACCATGGTCCTGGGTAAGCGCAGCTAACTGGTTGCTCCCATTCGGCCGCGGCCGTGCTTATGCAAATGGTCTGAGCCGTGGGGCGGATGCTGTAATCGGAGGCTGGGCGCTCAGTGGGGTCTTCAATTTCGAGAGCGGCTTGCCTTTCACGCCGTATTACTTAAACTCCCCGACCGTCCTGAATTCACCTATCTACGACAGACCGAACCAGGTTGGCGATCCGCATGTGGCCCACCCTAACCAAAACGAGTGGTACAACCCGGCGGCCTATGCCGATCCTGCGCAGTACACCTTTGGAGACGCCGGACGCAACAGTCTGCTGGGCCCGGGCCTCGGCTTAGTTGACTTGTCGTTAACCAAGTCCTTCACCTTCACAGAGACGACCCATCTCGACCTTAAGTGGGATGCATTCAACGCTCTCAACCGTGAGAATTTGGGACAACCAACGTGCTCTGGTGCGGCATTTGTTGACATCGCGAACGCGGGCCAAATTTGCAGCATCGTTGACTTCAGACGGCGCATGCAGATTGGAGCCCGTCTCACCTTCTAATATTTTTCCTCCACGCAGACAAGCTTGCCTCGGCTCATTGCCGAGGCAAGCTTCTAATTAAACGAACTATCCTGCCCGATATCATTAGTTCGCCGGTCGTATCGATGTAGCTGACCGCATCCGACTGTGTATTTGAGGTTCCTCCTATGAGATCGTTCCTCCTTCCTACCCTTCTGATCTGCTCCGCCGTCACGCTTGCGTCCGCCCAGGTATCGATCACTCGGACCTCCAACGCTTGGGAGCTAACCAACGGGCATATCCGCATGGACTTAGAGCGATCCTCCGCAACCGTGAATCTCAAGTCGGTGCGGCGGGAAGGAGGTTCGGAGTGGGCCTCCCCGGGCACGCCTGTGGTAGCTTTTCCGGATCAAGCGAAAAGTTCATACCGTTATTTGGAAGATGAAATCTCGGATTTAGGGAAGGGTGGAAAGCAACTTACGCTGCGATTTCAGTCGGACGCCGGCGGCCTGCTTTCTTTGCGGCTCAAACTGTACCCGAGCGGCGCTGTCATTCAATCGGACATTGCGCTGAAGAATCTCAGCCACCATGCTCTGCGGCTGAGTCCAACCATCGATCCATTATTTCTTACTTTGAAGAACCCATCTGGCGGGTTGAAACCCTATTCCTCGGCCAAAGGGCGGCATGGATTTTATGTAGACGGAAATCTTTCGCAGAGACGCGAATTTCCGGACTGGGTGGTACTGGAGAACGCGCACTCCGGCGAATCGATGTTGGTGGGGGGCGAACCGGGCCTGGGCGTGTTGGGATGGAAGTCTGAAGTGCAATCGTCCGCAGCCAACACGGTAATTCGCGCCGGAACAATTTTAATTAAAGATAAAAAATCCGGTCCTGCGGCGTTCTTTGATCTCGCGCCAGGCGAAACCGTGGAAACGCCAATCAGCTTCTTCGCTCTAGCTAAGGGAGACACGGATGACGCTGGCAACGAGACGTTCCGGTATTTGAAGAAATATGTTTTTCAAGCGCCGTTGCCCGATATTCCATTAATCACCTATTGCATCTGGCTCACCGAAAAGAACAGCGAAGAGCAACTTTTGAAGGAACTCAAACTTGCCAAGCAAGTAGGCTTCGATGTGTTCTATCACGATGCGAGTTGGTTTGAAGGCGCGTCGGTTGTTCCGGGAATGAACGATTGGACCCTTGGCCTGGGAAGTTACAAAGAAGACAAACAGAAATTTCCGAACGGCCTCAAGAGTCTTTCCGACGCCGTGCATGCAATGGGATTGAAGTTCGGCCTTTGGGTCGATCCCGGAAACGTGGATGCTGAGCGCGTAGTATCCGGCGAGATTCCACAAGACTGGCTGGCGATGATCGATGGCAAGACGATTGGGACCACGCATCCTTCTCTTGCACCTACCAAACAGCTATGCCTGGGCGATCCAAAAGTTGTGGCATGGATTGAAGAACAATTGGGAGACATTATTGAAAAATGGCATCTCGATTGGATTAAGTGGGATCCTTCTTCCACGGTAAGCTACGAATGCAACCGAACGGATCACGGCCATGGAAAGACCGACGGCGCTTACGCGGCCTATCGCGGGCGGCAGGAAATTTTGCGTTATCTGCTCAATCGTTTTCCGAATCTTTCCGGATTCGAATGCGATCCGTCGTTGGAGTTTGCGCGAACCAATCCCGGCCCACAAAGTCTTCTTCCAGGTGGATACACCAACGAGTTCATCACCGGCCCGATGCTCAGTCCCAATGTTTGGGGTTCACTGGCCACCGCCGGACACGGCGACGCCGGAGGAGAATACCTAACCGCACGCTGGTACAGCGCTTCGGCGCTCGACTATTATTTTCGCAAGCATCTGACTCATGGGGTAACGTTCGGCAACATCAATGGCATGTCGTCGCAGTTTCTTTCGGCCGCTCCTCCGGGGTTTGTCGAGGCCTTAAAGCGCAACCTCTTATTGTTCAAGCCCTACCGCCATCTTTTGTTGGAAGACGTGTACCATCCCAAAGTTGAAGCCGCAGGATGGAGTTCGGTGCAATACGTTAAAGAAGATGCGAGCGAGTCTGTGGTCTATATTTTCCGCGATAAGTCCCCAATCGCGAAAACCAGGGTTCACCTGCGCGGGCTGGACCCGAAGGCAACTTATCGGGTCACAAGCCTGAATGACCGCCCTGGCCGGGAGCGCGACCTCAAGGGAGAAAGTTTGCAGAATGGCATTGCCTTACATCTTCCCGACAAATGGCTGGCCAACGGAGACGGTGCCATCAAGGAATTCGCCGATCAGCAACTTTACGGATCGGACGTCTTGTTACTGCAACGTTTACCTTGAGTTGGTGCCAGGCTCGTATTAATGAACCCCCGCAGGGGCTTGCCGAGTTGAATCTAAACTCTGAAAGACGATGGCAGGATCCCAAACGATGGGATCGGCGCGGTTTTCGCCGTTATGCTTTACCTCGAACCGGATCTTATCGCCTGCGGCTACGCGGAGGTTCGAAATCGCGTAAGTGGTAAGTTTGTCATAATCGGGGAAAACTTCTGCCCACCCCGAGTCTGGCCAGACCAGGTTGGAGTTTTGCAGAATTCTCACAAAGCAGGACGACTGATTCTCTGCGCTCGGATCCTTGCGGATGGAACCCGACATGCTGATTGTCCCGGTTGCCGGCGAGATGAACGTGCGGGCGAGATCGTATTGCGCTGAAGGTTCCATCCAGATTCTTCCAATCCGACCCAATCCGGATCCGGTCCAGCGGCCTTCATAGCCTGCTTTATCCCACACCAGGTCACTGTATGTGCTATCGTCCGGTGTTTCTTCGTAGGCCCAGTGTCTAGTGGGTTGGGTGGCAGAAAAATCTCCTAACGCTTCGTACGCCGGAAGCTCGTCGTTCGTCTTCTGAGCGGAAACAGCCGCGCTGCGATTGCCATCTCCGTCCACCGCTTCGACTTCGAAGTGCGCGTCGATCTCGTCACGGGCGGAGCCGGAGTGATCGAAGAAGAATGTTCCCTTCGCAGTTTTGCTAATGAGGTTACCGTTCTTATGAATTTCGTAGTACGAAATCCAATTGTCGTCGTGGCTCGCCGACCAGGAAACCTCGACACCTTGGACGCCGAGGTTCGTTCCCAAGCGTTTGGTTACGTTCGCTGGTGAACTGGGAGGAACATGGTCAGTTCCCGAACCTGGGTAGCGTGGTAGATTCAGGAATATCAGCTCGCCGGCGGCAACCTTGTTGAGGGAGATTCCGTCGGACATAAGCTCGGAACCGGTTTTACGAACCCGCACATTCGCCATGATGGCGTGAGCTTCATAGGTTGCGGCAGGTTGAAGTCCATGAGGATAAATTACGACAGGTCTCGTGGAAACATCGAGCTTCACGGGCTGAGGCAAGCGAACGTACTTGAACCCCATTGCGTCGGCGTGGGTTTGGCTCATGTCGAGATCGGCGGTCGCGAGAACCTGATTGTCGTCCGCCCGCACGAGGGACAAAGTGTAAGTGCCGCGATTTTTGCCGGGATCGAACTGGCCTAGCTGGGTAACCGTCATCGGTTCATCCAGTTGAATCGCCATGCCGAAAAACTGGTCTGCCACTCGCCGCTCCGCTCCTAATTTCACTATTTTCGTTATCAGAGTCTGGTCTCGGCCGCTCTTCTGATACCTGACGTTGAGTGGACCGAATCCCTGGCCGGGCACGCCGTAGAATCGGACTGCGCCGTCTACTGGATCTTCGTAAACCCCAGTTTCAAGGCTCGCGGCGGAAGTAGTCGTTGCCATGTTCATCTCCCCCGCACCGCCGCGGTATTGATCGGCTGAATCGATAGAGTGTTCTGAACGTCGGCTAATTACGTAATAAGTGGAGCCGTGTTTGGCGTGCTTGGTGACAATCACGCCCTTGGATCCGTCTCGATTCATTCTCTGGAAGTACCAGATGGCGTCGTCGTGGTCGACCTTCGGCCGAAAGACATGACTCCAGCGGCCCGCTACGCCCTGCGCTACCAGATAGCGGTACATCTCGAAGTCTTTGCGGATCGCTTCCACATCGGGCCCGTCGCCAGGATCTCGATACCAGGTAGGGTCCATTGCCAACTGGGTTCGGTCGGTCCTTGCCTCGTAGTATGTGTGATCGAAATCGACAACGTTGTGCAATTTGTCGGGAGGAATTAGAAGGGACGTGTAGTAATCGCTATAGGGCCCCACGCCGCCATCCGTATATTCGCCGGACTCCGCCAGTCGGGCGATGTCGTAACTGATCCAGCGCCCGCCCCCGTCGCACGCGTCAATCCCGCTGCGTGGGTGGTCGCTTTTGAAGCTCTCCAGTAATATGCGGAAGTTTTGATCCGCAGCGAGAGCGTCGGTGTCGTTTGCGCTCGCCGCCGGAGCGATGTCGTAACGCCATTGATAGTCTTTCCACGCCGCAACGCTCTCATCCAGCAATCGACGCTGCCAGTCGATGGTTCCAGGAATCGACTGCTCCAGAGTTTCCAGGCCTGGGATGATCCAATCCGGGTGCTCCTGACCGACTTTCGATTCCGGAGTGGCCAGAAACGTCGGGTACCACAGCACCCATTGCATATCGTGTTTGTGCAGGTAATCCGTAGTTTTCTTCCAGTCGGGCCCGTTCCACGTGCCCCATTTGTCGTACCATCCGGCATCGTCCCACAAAATGTCTGCACCAGTTTCGCGGAGAAGATCGACGTAGCGAAGATCGAGGGCCAGACGCCTCCCCCAATTATCGGCGCTGGGAGATCCGCCTTCGCCTACCCAGGGATCGGGCCAGTCTACCGCCCACCGTGTCTTGGCGAAATATTCTGGATTGGTAAACTCCCAAAAATAAGCGTATTGCCAATCGAGCAGCTGATTTCCAAGCTCATCGACTCCGCCAGAAAATGTCGCGAGGAAAACCTTGGGCGTTTCGACTCTTGCACCCGGAGCCAAGTCTTTTGCGAAGCCAGCCAGTTCCAGAGTCATATCGAACGGTGCATCTTCCCCCTCGCCGATGCGGAAGCGCCAGTGGCCCAGATAATCCCAACCTATCGCTATGCCTTCGACCTTGCCCCGAGTACTCAAGAAAATAAGCGGCAAGAAGCTGCTGTAGTTGCCCGGCTGAACTCCGCCATTGGAATCGAGAGTCCGCTGGTAGGCTGGGTTCATGGCCTCGGTCTTGAGCAGTTGGCTGCCGTTGTAGTTGCCTCCGCCGGTTAAATAGCTGAACTGGAGGTTCCGCGCGATCGAACCCATCAAGCTGGTATGAAGGAAATCAACGCTGCTGATGTGCACGGGCTTTGCGGTTGCGTTTTCCAGCGTCAACCATTCGCGAATCACCGAAGTCCCAGGGTAAACCACATAGTGCTTGGTGGCGCGCAGACCTGCCGATTCAAGTTCGATCTCCAGTTGCAATGCGCCCTGCGATACCAGAAGGGAGTGTTCGCTTATAAGTTTCCAGCGCCAGCCCTGTGCACTCACATCTTCGCCATTGGCTGAGAACCGAATTTCCGCGGGCGGAGTCGCCCCGTCCCGATATTCGCGGCCAGTAAACTTATTGCGCAGCGACACTAGGGAAAGATGGCCATCATCCAATCGAACTCTTCTTTCGACACTGGAAGTTCCGAGTATCCATTCGTTCCCTTCGCGGCGTATATATCCATCCTGGTTTTGGAGATGAGTTTGCGCACCCAGCAGGGAAGCCGTCATACAAAGAACTGAAAGCTGGAACGAAAGCGCCGCGAGGGCGCGGCCGATGAACACTCGGGTCGGTATTTTGCGTTTCAGCGTGCTGCCTCCATGGGCAATTGAAACATCCTCGAAACTTTAACCACGGTCCGGCCATCCGGCGAGCGGCCATCGTGTCGCCTCCTCGATTTCGAGCAACCGATTGTATTTAGCCAGGCGTTCAGACTGCCGGATCGAACCGTTCTTGAACTGGTCGGCCCCCCATCCGACTGCGAGGTCTGCCGCCCAATTGTCCTCGGTTTCGCCACTGCGAACGCTCAACGTGACCGCCCAGCCACTGGCCCGTGCCTCGCCGTAGGCTTGCAGTGCCTCGGTCAGCGTTCCGATCTGATTGACCTTCAGCAGCAGGGCATCACAGGCACTGGTTTCGATGGCGCGACCGATGCGGCTCGGATTTGTGCATAAGAGATCGTCGCCTAGAGTTAGTGCCCGGCCGGCAATTGTGCGGCGAAGCTCGGGCCAGCTCTCCCAATCGTCTTCCGCCAGGCCATCTTCTATGCTCAGAATCGGATAGCGGTCCAGCCACTGCGCAACCGCTCCAATCATTCCGGCACTGTCGAGGATCTCGCCGTCGAGATGGTAGCGATGGTCGCGGTAAAAGTGGGTCGAAGCGACATCGATCCCAAGAGCAACATCCTTGCCCGGAGTATATCCCGCCAGTTCGATGGCTTCCACGGCCAGACTTAACATCTCTTCCGAAGAGTGGCAGGGCGGAGCCAAACCGCCTTCGTCGGCAGTGAGAAGCCGCATGCCGTACCTCTGGAGAATGAGATTCGCTCCCGCTTGATAAACGTCGAACGCCGCCACCAGAGACTCATCGATGCTTCGGGCCGACATAGGAATGATCAGCACATCCTGCACCGCTACCTGCTGCCCGGCATGCTTTCCGCCGCTAAATAGATTAATGGTTAGCCGGGGTAGTGCGTTTGCCGGAACACTGCGCATATCGGCAAAATGCTGGTAGAGAGGTAGACCACGCTCTAACGCGTGGGCACGCGCGAATGCAACGGATGCCGCCAGAATCGCATTCGCACCGATGCGTGACTTCTTGGCTGTTCCATCCAGCGCGATCATGGTTCTGTCGAACTCCGCTTGATCGTGGAACGCACGACCGGCGAGTGCATCTTGAAGTTCGGCACCGATGTTCCCTGCTGCCCGCCGACAGCCCAACCCCTCGTATCGCTTCAAGTCGCCATCGCGCAACTCGAAAGCCTCGGCCGTTCCTGTAGAAGCGCCCGAGGGCACCGACGCGGCGGCCGAAACTCCGCTCTCCAGTGCGCATGTTGCCAGCACAGTTGGTCTGCCACGGCTGTCAAGAATTTCGCGGCCGAAGAGGCGTTCAATTTTTGGCATAGGTTTCGATTCCGTGGATAAATTGTCCAATCAGACTGGGAACGATGGTTGGCGGCTCTTGAATAAGAGCCAGGACCGTATCTCGTTGCCGCGCCATTTCTGAGGGCGTCAAATACTCGAGCGCCGATTTTCCAGCCACACGCGCAAGCAAGCATCCCAGCGTGTGGCGCACCACCCGCGGTTCCAGGGCTTCGGCCCACTCCAGCTTGCTAATTCCCTCGCTATACACCGCCCAGAACAACTCCGCGGCTCTGGCTAGACGGCGGCGTTCCTTGGGCAAGTGGTGCGCTTTGCTGAGAAAGTGCGTTAATGCAAAACCGACGTCGAAGGCTGGATCCCCGAAGTGCACCACCTCATAGTCAAGAAGGATTAACTTGTCCTGGTAAATGAGCGTGTTTTTTGGGCTGAAGTCTCCATGCACCAGACAATCTTTGTGCCGTTGCGTTTCCGCTGCCAGTGAATTTAGAAAGGCGGAAGCCTCGGCGGTTTTCTCGGCGGTGTAAAGATAGTAGGGCTCTAACCGCAGATTCACAAAATAGGTAGTATCGGCGAAGGATGTCCCAAGTTCCGCCGCCGACTCGGACGAGCGCCGATGTATGGCGCCAAGCAGTCGACCGAACTGCTCAAAATAGTCCGGAATCACCTGCCCCGCGAGCAATACAGACTTCCAGTTTTCGTGTTCCTCCGGGACGGCTTCCATGCCCATCAGATGATTCGCCAAGTCTTCGAAGATGAAAGCTGGGGTGGTCCCCGGCGGTGCCAATCGATTTAGGCAGCGCAGAGCTTTCGCCTCCACTCCAATTCTTTCCGGACTGCTGAACCAGTCGATGTTGACGCGCAGTTTTTCCAAGGCCTGCTTCAGAACCCATCCCCGGCCGTCTCTCCACGTAACTTTCACCGTCCGGTTTGAAACGCCTCCGCGCAGGTTCTTGAACGACACCGTCTCTCCCGGCCTTATGCATCCGCGCGCGGCCAAGTAAGTACGAAGGGCGTCAAAATCCTCAATGTCAAACTCCATGTCAAATTCCGTCCCTAAAGCGGTGGCATGAAATTATCGGCATCACTTCCCGCTGTTCTCTTTGAGCAAAACAAGCCGGGCGAAGAGACCCGTCGTGTCGCCAGAATTCGTTTTGTCCTTCCCATAGCCAACGGCAAAGGTGATCGTATCGTGGGCCTTCATTTTGATTTGGGTGGAATACTCCGCCGTGGGATTTGCTCCTTGCACCTTGTGGAATGCAGGGTCTCCCCCGTAGCCCTCGATGTCGGCGTCAAACAGAAGCTTGTCATTGTGCAACACATGCACATCGGTCGTGGACAAACCGTAATGAATGCCTTCAAATTTGGCGCTGATCTGGTAATTGCCCGCGGATGGAGCCACAAAACGAACCAAACTATATTGGCCGGTATTACTGGCTTCCATCGCGACCTCTCCGGCACGCACCGCCCATCCTTTGCAGCCCACCTGGGACTGCTTCGTGGTGTTATAAGCAACGTATGGATAGTAGCCAGGGCCCGGTCCACGATTCTCGGCCGGATGCCAGAAGCCAATTGAACCAGTCGAGTCGCATTGCATGTCAACTCGATCGGATTGTGCATCGACTCGAAATTGATCGGGGGCTAAAGAATTCGTTGCAGAATACCCGTACTGCCATGCCTTGTTGGGATTCTCCTGGAAAGAGAAATCGGCAGACAGGTCGAAAGTTGTTTGTGCCCATGCCTGCAGGCCAAGCAACAGGATGACGACTATAACTCGCCACATAGCGAACCCTCCTTCATGTCAACAATAGTGTTGACATGAAAAAACGTCTAGGCTAGCCTACCACAGCATCGATCACGACCATGTGACGAGTAGAGTGATTAAATTGATTTCGTGGCAATGGGCCGGGTGTTGGCTGGCGATCATTCAGGAAGACAAATAAGAATGAGCGGAAGACTTGCGGGTAAGACTGCGTTCGTCACAGCGGCTGGGCAGGGCATCGGAAGGGCCACCGCCATCGCGTTCGCCGACGAAGGCGCCTCGGTGTGGGCCAGCGACATCAGCGAATTACTACTTGCTGCTCTCGCCCAGGATCGGCCCCGCATCCGCACCCGCCAGCTGGACGTCCGTCAAGCCCAGGACATCGTGGACTGCGCTGCCGAAGTCGGGACCATCGATGTTTTGTTTAACTGTGCCGGCTATGTTCATCACGGAAGTATTCTCGAATGTTCGGAGAATGATTGGGACTTCTCTTTCGATCTCAACGTCAAGTCCATGTATCGTACATGCCGGGCTTTTCTGCCGGATATGCTGAAGGCCGGAAAGGGTAGCATCATTAATATTGCGTCTGCAGCATCTAGCGTCAAGGCTGCGCCCAACCGCTTTGTCTATGGCACCACCAAGGCCGCGGTGATCGGGCTTACCAAGGCTATTGCTGTTGACTTTATTCGAAGCGGCATCCGATGCAACGCGATCTGCCCAGGGACGGTACAATCGCCCTCCCTGGAAGAACGGATTGCCGCGCGGGGCGATATCGAGAACGCACGATCTGAGTTTGTGGCTCGCCAGCCGATGGGGCGCCTCGGGCGTCCCGAGGAAATTGCGGCGCTGGCGGTTTATTTGGCCTCCGATGAAGCTAGTTACACCACCGGCCAAATACACCTTATCGATGGCGGCTTCAGCCTCTAATGTTCCGCCTGCTTGGAGAAGAAATGAAATTGCTTCGCTATGGTTCCGCGGGCCAGGAGAAACCGGCTGTATTAGCTAAGGATGGCAATATCTACGATCTGTCGCAGATTATTCCCGACCTTGCCGGCGACTCCTTGCTGCCTGAGTCAATTGACCAACTGCTAAAGACGGATCTCTCGTGCTTGCCTGAGGTACAAGGACATCCTCGAATCGGGCCGTGCGTGGGCCGAGTGGGAAAATTTGTTTGCATCGGCTTGAATTATTCCGATCACGCGAAAGAAGCCGGGTTGGCCGTGCCCGCGGAACCGGTAATCTTCATGAAGGCGACATCGGCGATCTGCGGTCCCAACGATAACGTCGTGATGCCTAAGGGATCAACAAAGATGGATTGGGAGGTCGAGCTCGGTGTCGTCATCGGCAAGCCGGGAGTATACCTGGCAGAAGCCGATGCGCTTTCCCATGTGGCCGGCTATTGTGTCGTCAATGACCTCTCCGAACGGGCTTTTCAAATCGATGGCACCGGCCAATGGGTGAAAGGCAAGAGCGCCGATACCTTCGGTCCCATCGGCCCGTGGCTGGTCACTCCCGATGAGGTTCCCGATCCTCAAAAGCTGGACATGTGGCTGGAGGTTGATGGTCACCGCTATCAGAACGGCTCGACCCGGACGATGATTTTCTCGGTCGCCTACTTGATAAGCTATGTCAGCCGATTTATGAGTTTACAAGCTGGCGACATCCTGTCCACTGGCACACCACCGGGGGTCGGCCTGGGCCTGAAACCGCCGGTTTATTTGCGTGCCGGGAATCGCATACAACTTGCTATTTCTGGCCTCGGGCAACAGAATCAGCAAGTCGTTGCCGCTTAGCGGATTTTCTTATAGAGGATGACCGCCGCTCCGCGCTTGGAGGCCATCTCAACACGTGCTCCCCGCTCCATCAGATCTTTCCCCGAGATCCTTTGCGGTATTTTTGTGTCGAGGTTCGTCACCTCATAGCTCGCTGCCGCATCAAGTCCACGCAAAACCAGATTCTTGACCGCCTCAGCATTCTCGTCGCGGCGAAAAGCCTGAATCATGCCATCGCCCTGATCGGGACGGTTGAACTGCCAGGCTGCCCATTCAAACGCGGCGCTGCGCTCCTTGACCGGGTCCGTGTCGCAATCGGAGTTGAGACTGCATGGCAACAGCGGATAGTAGTCTCCATAGTAATAAGGTCGAACCAGTTTAAGCTCCGCGACCATGCTGCGCATCCAGTCAAAGGGGAAATCGTCTGGAATAAATTTGCCCACCTGATCTGGATAGCCAGCGCCGTTGAAAAGCGCGAAACCCAAACCCGGAGCCATTCCACTGCGGAAGTGATAAGTGTCGCGCGGCCGAATCTGCATGATAGTTCCGAAATGCGGCCGCCAATATGCGAGCCCTTCGGTACTTACCTGCGCTCCCACCGGGTCAGCGTCCGGAGACACGGGATAATCGGCCCGGCTCAGGTCCACGGCTCGTGAAATCGTCTCCAGGTCTCCACGCTGGACAATGTCGAGCATGAGTTGCGGATGCCGCTTTCGCAACCCGTCCCAAAACTCCAGCAGACCAACCGCGTAGCGAATCTGCGTAATTCCTTGGCGGTCGGGGCCATCGTTATGCTGCCAAAAAGGAGCCAGCGCGAAATTGCAGTCTTGCCGGTAAATATCAATACCCTGCTCGTCGATGAGTTTCGAGATCGAATCGATCATGGATTGGCGGGCCGTTGGATTGCCAAAGTCAAACATTCGAAACTTTACCAGCGGACGCTCCGTGCTTCCTTCAAAATGGGTGGTGACTTCTCCAATGAACCAATCGGGATGCTCAAGGGTCAACGGAGTTCCCACAACGGCCCGTTCCGGCTCAAACCATAGGAGGAACTTCATTCCATGCTCGTGCGCGGCATCGCTGATTGGCCGCAGACCGCGGTCAGGATGCGGCACTCGATTTACCCGCCAATTTCCGGCCTGCAGAAACCAATCTTCTCTTCCGAATACCTGAAACTCTTCCACCGGCCGGTCGGTTCCATACCAGCCTGCATCCATCCAGAAGTTCTCGAATCCGATTTTTTCCTGTGAGATCTGATCGATCAAGTGCAAGCTAGTGGAGGTCTTCATGCCGCCCCATCCCGTGAACGAGACGGGCAGCACCACCGGCTTCCCGTCATAGTGGGGTGTGTGATACTTCAAAATGTGGCTGCGCAAAACGTTGTGCGCATCCACATCGTCGCCTTCCCACGGCAGCAGCAGCACTTCCGGAGTACGGATTTCCTCGCCGGGATGCAAAGAAAGATGAATGCCCCCCATGCCGGCGGAAACCGAAATCGCGGCCTCGGTGGGACGCGAAAAATTAATTTCCCATGTCCCAGGCCAGCCCAAAGCGCCGATCAACCCACGCCCCGCCATCTGAATATCGAAAAAGGGGATGGTCTCAACCGTCTTGCCGCCGCTTACGCTCGAGATTTGAAAGGATTCAAGCTGATTCAGTGGCTTCTTTTGCAGCGCATACGTATCCATCACTCCGCATCCCTTGGAGTAAAGAATCGTTGGGATGCCCTGCCCCGCCACCGGAAATGAGAAATCAAGAGCTTGCACATATTCCAGTATCGGTGCATCGGCATGCCCGCCGTTTTTGAAGTATGCAGTCCACTCCACCACGGGAGAGTTGGCAAACTCCAGTGCTTTTACCCAGACCTGCAAGCCCGTTTTGGCATCGGTCCACCGCACCGTATATTCCGTTCGTCCACCGTCCAATTGCGCGGTCTCCGACTTTTTCGGCCAAGCGTTCAGCAGGACGCCGGATCCTTGCCGGTCATAGACGAAAGAGAAGGGTAGCTGGATTTTATCATCCAGCAAATGTTCGTGTATCCATTGCTTGCCAGCGTGCGCGTCGCCCACCTTTTCCATCCCACCGGCAGCTACGCATTTTGTCGTCAGAACGAAGCAAACAATCACCCAAGTAAAGGCGAGTCCTGCTGTGAAAGTTCGTTTCCCGAACCCTAGCTTGGACACTGAAGTGCTCATCCTGCTTGTTTCTCCT
>Ga0335075_10002253_pt1 | contig 31220 bp, 45 predicted proteins | sample Lox_Sample_24_FD_206723 | JGI IMG/M metagenome (GOLD analysis project Ga0335075, IMG submission 206723) | Soil microbial communities from Loxahatchee National Wildlife Refuge, Florida, United States - Lox_Sample_2.4 | ecosystem: Environmental > Terrestrial > Soil > Wetlands | place: USA...
GGGGCGTGTGGCCCCCCAGCCCCGTCTTGCGGGGCCGGGGGGCCACACGCCCCGAACGTCGACGCCACACCCCGGCGCGTGTGCAGACGGCCTGGGCTTCTGGGGCTGAGGTGGCTGCTGATGCGAGCATCCCGGACAGTTCCCGCGATCGCTGGCCGGGCACCTAGTTCCGGCGGGAGCATGTTCGCGTTCGAGGTTGATAGCGGCTCCCTTAAATCGTAACATTGTTACGAAACGGCGTGACGATTGAATGGGAAGGCAGCGGGAGGAGCGGACAATGCAGTCACTCATCGGCTATCGGCTGGCGGACTCGGTCGCCACGATCACCATGGACGACGGGAAGGTCAACGTGCTGTCGCCGCGGATGATCGCCGAGGTCAGCCATGCGCTCGACCGGGCACTCCAGGACGCGGCCACCGTCATACTCGCGGGCCGGGACGGGGTGTTCTCGGCCGGGTTCGACCTGCCTGTCATCCGGGCCGGCGGCCCTGCTGCGACCGGCATGCTGCGGGCCGGCTTTGACCTGGCGGAGCGGCTCCTGTCGTACCCGCGCCCCGTCGTCATCGCGTGCACCGGGCACGCGGTCGCGATGGGCGCCTTCCTCCTGCTGTCGGGGGATTACCGGGTCGGCGTGGCCGGCTCGTACAAGATCACGGCCAACGAGGTCGCGATCGGCCTGACCATGCCCCGGGCCGCAGTCGAGATCTGCCGCCAGCGTCTCACCCCGGCCCACTTCAACCGGGCGACCGTCCTGGCCGAGGTGTTCCAGCCCGGCGGCGCGGTCGAGGCGGGATTCCTCGACCGCGCCTGCGAGCCGGCCGATTTCTGGGAAGCCGTCCGGGGCGTCGCGGGCGAGCTGGCCGGGCTCGACCTGGACGCTCACCTGGCGACCAAGCTCCGGGCCAGGGAGGCCGCACTCGCGGCCGTTCATGACGCAATCGCCGCCGACTCCGCCGACCCTGCCGCTCTCACCCGGCGCGACCAGGCGACGGAAACCGCCGGGACACCCGCCGCATGAGCGCCAATTCAGCCCGGGCGTGCTTGTCCGCGAAGCTCTCGCGCCGGTCCGGCCGCGCCGGAAGCAAAATCGTGACGTCGCCTCGATAACATCGGCGCATGCCCCGACCCAAACAGCGCACCCCGCAGCTTCGGGACAGGGTACTCCAGGCCGCCGTGGACATGCTGGCTCATGACGGACTGGCGGGATTCACCACCCGCAAGGTCGCCGAAGGGGCCGGCACCTCCACTCCCGCGGTCTACGAGCTGTTCGGCGATAAGGCCGGCCTGGTCAGGGAGATGTTCTTCGAAGGCTTCCGGATGCTGTACCGCAGACTCGACGGACGAGGCTCCACGGGCGACCCCCGCGCCGACATGGTGGCGGTGATACTCGTCCTGCGCGAGTTCGCGCAAGAGAACCCGGCCCTGGCCCGCCTGATGTTCTCCAGGCCATTCGCGGAATTCGATCCGGGTCCCAGCGAGCGCGTGGCGGGCTCGGCCGTGCGCGAGCTCATCGTGGCACGGGTTCGCGGCTGCATCGATGCGGGCGTCATCTCCGGCGATCCGACCGACATCGCGCACGTCCTGCTGGCGGTCGCGCAGGGCATGATCCTCCAGGAGACCGCCGGGTGGCTGGGCACTTCCAGCACATCGATGGACCGCCGGTGGGACCTGGCGACCGACGTCCTGGTGAACGGCCTTGCCGATCAAGATCAACGGGACGCGCCCTAGCGGACCACGACTTCGCTGACCGGAAGGGAAGAGTCGGCGGGCAGGTCGAGGGGGGACGGGGGAACGCCGCGGGACACCAGTTCGGTGCCCAGCGCGGCGACCATGGCGCCGTTGTCGGTGCACAGCCCTGGTCGGGGCACGCGCAACGTGATGCCGGCCGCCGCGCACCGCTCGGCGGCGAGCGATCGCAACCGGGAATTGGCCGCCACGCCGCCGCCGATGACCAGGTCGCCGACGTGGTGCCGCTGGCACGCCTGGACGGCCTTGCGGGTGAGCACGTCGGCCACCGCCTCCTGGAAGGATGCAGCGACGTCGGCCACGGGCACCGGCTCGCCTGCGGCCTGCCGCGCCTCCACCCAGCGCGCCACGGCCGTCTTCAGGCCCGCGAACGAGAAGTCGAGCGTGCCGTCGTGAGCTTTGCCGCGCGGGAAGCCGATCGCCGCGGCGGAACCCTCCCCGGCCGCCTTGTCGATGGGCGGCCCGCCCGGGAACGGGAGGCCGAGGACCCTGGCCACCTTGTCGTAGGCCTCGCCGGCCGCGTCGTCGATCGTGGCGCCGAGCGAGACCACACCCTGGGCCAGGTCGGTGACCAGCAGCAGCGAGGAATGCCCGCCAGAGACAAGCAGGGCCACCGCCGGCGACGGCAGCGGGCCGTGTTCGAGCTGGTCGACGGCGATGTGCGCGGCCAGGTGATTGACGCCGTACAGCGGCTTGCCCAGCCCGAACGCGTACGCCTTGGCCGCGGCCACGCCGACCAGCAGGGCGCCCGCCAGCCCGGGACCGGCGGTGACGGCGACGGCGTCGACCTGGCTGGCCCGGACCCCGGCGGTGGCCAGTGCGCGGTCGAAGGCCGGGATCATTGCCTCGAGGTGCGCGCGGCTGGCCACCTCGGGCACCACGCCGCCGAACCTGGCGTGCTGGTCCACGCTCGACGCCACCGCGTCCGCGAGCAGTTCCCGGCCACGGACCAGCCCGACGCCGGTCTCGTCACACGAGGTCTCGATGCCAAGGACCAGGGGCGCGGCCATCAGGCGAGCGCCTTCCGCATGACCACCGCGTCGACCCCGGAAGGCTGGTAGTACCCGCGCCGGATCCCGATCTCGGTGAAGCCGTGCCGCAGGTAGAGCTCACGCGCCCGGGGGTTGTCCTCCCGCACCTCGAGCAAGACCTCGGTGCATCCGCGCCGCTCCGCCTCGTCCACGAGCGCGCAAAGCAGGGCCGTGCCGATGCCCCGGCCCCAGCGGGCCGGGACGACGCCGAGCGTCACCACGTCGGCCGCGGGCCCGCCGGGGAACATCATGCCCGCGTACCCGATCACCGTGCCCCCTTCCTCGGCCACCAGGTAGACCCGGCGCGAGGCCGGCTGCGCGAACTCAGACGCGAACATCTCGGGGGTCCACGCGTCGTCAGGGAACAGGTCATGCTCCAGCGCCATGATGGCGGGCATGTCGGCCCGGGTCATCGCCCGCAGCCGCACGCCCTCCCGCTGGGCGGTCACGATCCGGCCGGGTGGTTCGGGGGCGTGACCCGCTTGGGCGGCCCAGGTTCGCGGGCATCGGGGCGCCGCAGGTACAACGGCTCAGGGGCAAGCAGAGAGCCAGGGGCGGGGGAGCCAGGAGCGATGCCCTCGGCCCGCGCGGAGCCAGGGGCCAGGGAGCCAGGTGCGATGCCCTCGGCCCGCGCGGAGCCAGGGGTCACGGAGCCAGCGGCCACTCGGTCCGCGACGATGCGGCACAGCGTGCGGGCGTCGGGATAGGCCGGACCGATTGCCTGGCCGAACGCTTCCGGGTACAGCTGGCCGCCGGCTCCCGCCACGGGAAGTTCGGCGGCGCCGGGGATCGAGCCTGCCCGGCCCACCAGAGGGCCGTCCATGCGCCGGCCCGCGGCGTCGTAGCGCGCCCAGTAGACCTCCCTGCGCCGGGCGTCGGTGGCGACCAGGAACCCCCGGCCCGCTCCGGCGGGAGCGGAGGCGGGAGCCGGCGCGGAAGCTGAAGCGGAAGCTGAAGCCGAAGCCGAAGCGGCGATCACGTCGAGCGAGCACACGCCGTGCACCGGGATGCCGAACACCGATCCGAGCACGCGCGCCGTTACCACGCCGACCCGCAGCCCGGTGTAGGGCCCCGGACCCACCCCGACCGCGATCGCGTCCAGGTCACCGCGGGCCACGCCCGCGTCCGCCATAACCTTCGCGATCATGGGCATGAGCAGCTCGGCGTGGTGCCTGCCGTCGACGGCGCACGCCTGCCCGGCCACGCGGTCCCCGTCCTGCAGGGCCACGCTCACCGCGGCGGTAGCCGTATCGAAACCCAGCACAAGCACGCCGACCAGCCTAGCGGCTGGCGACTAGTGCAAGGTTGCCTCGGCAGCCTGGGCGAACGCCAGCGCGGCCGCCGACAGGCTGGAGACGGACACGGGCCCATAGTTGCCGGTGTTCGAGTGAGCCAGCGCGTTCAGCGATGCCGTCACGATTACGTTGCGATACCGGATAATCACCGTGGCCACGTCCGTGACGGCCCCGCCCCGGCGGAACACCTGTACGGCGCTTAGCGCCTCATTCCCGAGCCCGCCGAGCGAGCTGACCGTCGCGGGAGGGTCGGCCGAGTCCTTGGGCGGGTCCTTCAGGTCCTGCATTGTCGTGGCGTAGGCGTCGATCGCGTCATCGGTGGCGCTGCCGTTGCCGCTAGCCACAAGGTTCGGCGCGTAAGCCTCCAGGTTGAGCTGCAGCAGCCGGTAGACAGGGGGCTGGTCGATGGTCCAGTCGCAGGCCGACTGGGCCGGGCCGCCGAACTCCAGCGGGGAGGCGACCTTGGGCTTGCCTGGCAGGTAACGCTGGACGGTGGCGGCCGGGACCGTGCCGCACGCGTTCGGCACCTTCTGGAGTTCGCCGGGCTGGAAGCTGGTGATCAGCCCGCCCGGGACGACCGACGCGGGCGGGGAGCCGCCCCGCAGCAGCGTCACCGCGGTCACCGACCCGGCCACGATCACCAGGCCCGCGAGCGTGATCAGCCAGCGCCGCCGCCTGCGCGCGGCCGCTCGCCGGGCTCGCCCGCCCTGGGTGCGTGACGCGGCGGGCGGCACGTCGTCCTGGTCCCTGGCATCGGGCCCGGCCCACGGCGGCAGGTCGTCGTCGCCGGGCGGCTCGGGGGGTTCGTCCAGGTCGACCGGTCCGGCCTGGCCGGGTGACGGTTCCCCGGAGTAGTCAGGCCGCGCCGGGCGAACCGGCGGCAAGCCCGCCCACGGCGGCGGGTCCTCGCCGTAGTAGCCGCCGCCGTAGGAGCCGTCGGGACCGCGCGGGCCACCGGGACCACCGGAACCGCCGGAACCGCCGGAACCGCCGGGACCGCGAGGGACTCCGGGGCCGACGGGACCGCCAGGACCTCCGGGACCCTGCGGGCCTCTGGGGGCAGGACGGCGGAAGCCGCCCGGCGGGCGGGGAGGCAGGAATTCCTGCTCAGGCATTGCTACGCCTCCCAGAGGGGTAAGGCAGGAACGGCGCGACAGGCGGACCGGGGATCAAAGTACAGCGGAACTATAAACGATCCCCGCTGCCCGTGAGCGCTCCATTCCAACGTGCGCCGTAACCAGTCAGCTGGACGGTCCGGACATCGGAATCCGGGTCGGGCCGGATGGAGATCTCCAGGCGGTCGGAGGCCAGGCCTTCGGCCAGCCCCTCGCCCCATTCGACCACGGTGACGGCGCTGGCCACGTCCGCGTCGAGGTCCAGGTCGTCCACCTCGTCGACGCTGCCGAGCCGGTAGGCGTCCGCGTGCACCAGCGACGGGCCTGGCCCGGCCAGCGCCGGGTGGACCCGGGCGATGACGAAGGTGGGCGAGGTGACCGGCCCGCGCACGCCGAGCCCCTCGCCGATGCCCTGCACCAGCGTGGTCTTGCCCGCGCCCAGCGGCCCGGTCAAGATCACCACGTCGCCCGCCCGCAGCAGTCCGGCCAGCTCACGGCCGAGATCCCGCATCTCGCCTGGCGTGGCGATTCGCAGTTCGGAGGGCCCCGACGCCGGTCCGTTCGGAAAAAAAATCACGAGCCACCCGCGTGGATGCGCGGGACACGGCCGCCGATCCCCGTGGCGATGTCGTAGGAGATCGTGCCGAGCGCCTCGCCCCATTCCTGCATGGTCGCCTCGCCCGAGTCCCCCGGACCGAACAGCACCACTTCCTCGCCCTCCGCCACCGTCTCGTCGCCGAAGTCGACGACGAACTGGTCCATGCACACCGTGCCCGCGACCGGCCAGCGGCGGTCTCGCGCCCACACCAGCGGCAGGCCGACCGCCGCCCGGGGCACGCCGTCCGCGTAGCCGAGCGGCACCAGGCCGAGCGTGGTCTCCCGGCGGGTGGTGTAACGGTGGCCGTAGGACACGCCGACCCCGGCCGGGACCCGCTTGACCTGGGCCAGCCGGGCGCTCAGCGTCATGGCCGGGCGCAGCCATCCCGGCGCGCCGCCCGGCAGTGTGGACAGGCCGTACAGGGCGCCGCCGAACCGGACCAGGTCCAGCCGGGATTCCGGCACGGTCAGCGCGGCGGCGGTGTTGGCGATGTGCCTGACCTCGGGCGTGACCCCGGCCTTCTCGGCACAGGTCACCGCGTCGGCGAACGCGGCCATCTGGGCCATTACCGACGGGTGCCCGGGGATGTCGGCGCAGGCGAAATGGGACCACAGGCCCACCACCTTGAGCACGCCGCGGGCCTGCGCGGCCAGGGCGGCCTCGACCACGGCGGGCCAGTCGGCCAGGGTGGCCCCGCCCCGGCTCAGCCCGGTGTCGGCCTTGAGGTGCAGGCGGGCCGGGACATCGACCCGGCACGCGGCGTCGGCCACCCGCGCGACGTGAGCGGCCGAGCCTGCCGTGACGTCGATACCGGCCTTGATCGCGTCCCCGGGCTCGCCCACCGCCATCAGGCAAAGCACAGGCGCGGTGATCCCGGCCCGGCGCAGCGCCAGCGCCTCGGTCAGGTCGGCGGTGCCGAGCCAACTCGCGCCGCCGGCCAGCGCGGCGCGCGCGGCCGGGACCATGCCGTGCCCGTACCCGTCCGCCTTCACCACGGCCATCACCTGGCTGTCGCGGACATGCTCGCAAAGCACCGCGACGTTGCCGGAGATCACGTCGAGGTCAACCAGGGCCTCCCGGTCCATGTCGGGGTCCATGGCGGGCCTCAACTGGTGCCTAGGCCGCGGATGGCGGCCGGGAGCGACTGGATGACGTCAAAGGCCACGATCGGGGCCTGGCCGGGTTCCCCGGCCCCCTCGGGCCCGCTGGGCGGCCCGAGGGGCCCCGTGGGTCCGCCGGCCGCGGCCACCCGGGCGGCGAGGCCGTGCAGGTACGCGGCCGCGATGCCGGCCTCGGCGGGCGGGAGGCCCTGCGCGAGCAGCGACCCGGCCAGCCCGGACAGCACGTCACCGCTGCCGGCCGTGGCGAGCCACGGGGTTCCTGTGGAGTTCACGAACACTGCCCCGCCGCGCCGGTCCGCGACCACCGTGGTCGATCCCTTCAGCAGCACGGTCACGCCGAGTTCGGCGGCCGCGCGGCGGGCATGCTCCAGGCGGCGCGCCTCGATGCTGGACGCCTCGACCTCAAGCAGCCGGCCAAGCTCCCCGGCGTGCGGGGTGATCAGGGTGGGCGCCTGGCGCGGCAGAAGCCCCCGGCGCTGGCTCAAGATCGTCAGCCCGTCCGCGTCGACCAGGACAGGCAGATCGGTCTCGAGGATCGCGGCCAGCCGCTCCGCGGCGCCGAAATCCGTCCCCATGCCCGGCCCGGCCACCCAGGCCTGGACCCGTCCCACGGACCCGACCAGGTCCCAGTCGGCGCTTTTATCCGAACGATCCGTGGTTTCCCCGTCGTCGGGATGCACGGTGAGCACGGCCTCGGGCCACGCCTGCCGCACCGCGGGGGCGGCCCCGGGTGCGGTGACCACCCGGACCATGCCTGCCCCGCCGCGTACCGCCCCGCCGGTGGCCAGCACGACCGCCCCGCCGAACCGGTCGCTGCCCGCCAGCAGCCCGACGACCCCCCGGCGGTACTTGTCCGATTCCGGGGCTGGCCGCGGGAGCAGCGCGTCGATGTCGTCGTGCTGCGGAGCCAGGACGGCCGGCTCGCCGGTCAGGTACGGCCCGAGCCCGATATCGATGAGCTCGACGGCACCGGCGTGCCCCGCGCCCGGGTCGATGAGCAGGCCGGGCTTGATCGTGCCGAACGTCACGGTGACGTCGGCCCGCACCGCGGGCCCGTCGACCGCGCCGGTGTCGGCGTCGATGCCGCTTGGCAGGTCGACGGCCACCACGGTGGCGCCGCCGCGGTCCCTGGCTTCCTCCGCCTGCCGGGCCAGGCCGGCGAACGGTTCCCGCAGGCCGCCCCGGCCGCCGATGCCGAGCAGGCCGTCGATGATCAGGTCGGCGCGGCCGATGACGTCGCCGGCCGTGTCCAGGTCGCCGGTCACCCGGCCGCCCGCGGCAAGCAGTTCGGCGGTACCGCCCGGATGGGCCTTCGGCCCGGCGGTGATCGCGGTCACGGCCGCGCCGCGGAAGGCGAGCAGGGCGCCCGCGTACAGGGCGTCACCGCCGTTGTCTCCGCTGCCGACAAGCACCGCGACGCGGCTGCCGTAGACCCGCCCCGGGTGCCTGGCCAGCAGCGACCGGCACACCGAGGCCAGCCCCGCTGCGGCCCGCCCCATCAGCGTCCCGTCGGGCAGCCGGTCCATCAGGGCGCGTTCCGCGGCCCTGACTGCGTCGACCTGATAGGCGACTCGCATGTCCCCCAACCCTAGCGGCTGGACCCTAGTGTCTGGACAGGGCCAGCCGGACTTCGCCCGCGAGCTCGTCGATGACCTGCTGGGCCAGGCCCGCGTCCTCGGCCTGGACCATCAGCCGGATGGCGGGCTCGGTGCCGCTCGGCCTGACCAGTACCCGCCCGTTACCGCCCAGCCGCGTCTTGGCCCGTGACACCGCCGCGTCCAGCCACGGCCCGAGCCGCGATGCGTCGCCCGGCACGTTGACCAGGACCTGCGGGTACTTCTGTATCATCTTTGCCGCCGCGGCCATCGGCACCCCGCGCCTGTTCACCGCCGCCAGCAACTGCAGGCTGGTCAAGATGCCGTCGCCGGTCGTTGCGTGCTCGATCAAGATGATGTGCCCGGACTGCTCGCCGCCGAGTACGTAACCGCCGTCCCGCATGGCCGCGGACACGTGCTTGTCTCCCACCGGGGTCTCGATCACCGCGATGCCGGCGTCCCGCATGGCCACGTGGAAGCCCTGGTTCGACATCACCGTGACCACCACCGCGTCGCGGGCCAGGCGGCCTTCCTCGCGCAGTTCGGTGGCGAGCACGGCCAGGATCTGGTCGCCGTCGAGCGGCTGCCCGTCGGCGTCCACGGCGAGGCAGCGGTCGGCGTCACCGTCGTAGGCGACTCCCGCGTCCGCGCCGTGCTCGACCACCGCCGCCGATACCGTGTCCAGGCAGGTCGAGCCGAAGCCTTCGTTGATGTTCCTGCCGTCGGGCGCGGCCCCGATCGCGATGACCTCCGCCCCGGCCCGGCGCAGCGCCTCCGGGGCGAGCCGGTAGGCGGCGCCATGCGCGCAGTCGGCCACGACCCGCAGCCCGGCCAGCGCGCGGCCAGGCGGGCCCGGCAGCGTCGACAGCAGGTGGTCCAGATACCTTTCCTGCTCCGCCGCCGCGCCTTCTATCCGTCCGAAGGCCGTGTTTGCACTGGGCCGGCCCAGCCTGGCCTCGATCTGGTCCTCGACGGCGTCCGGCAGCTTGACGCCGCCGCGGCCGAAGAACTTGATCCCGTTGTCGCTGGCCGGGTTGTGGCTGGCCGAGATGACGACGCCGAACGCGGCGCCGAGAGCCCCGGTCAGGTAGGCCACGCCCGGGGTCGGGATGACCCCGAGCCGCAGCACGTCGACGCCCGCGCTGGCCAGGCCGGCCGCCACCGCGGCCTCGAGGAACTCCCCGGACGCCCGCGAGTCGCGCCCCACCACGGCCACCGCCCTGTCGCCTTGCGGCCCCGGGACGGCGTCGTCGTCTTCCGGAGTTCGGAGGACGACGGCGGCGGCCGCGGCAAGATCCAGGGCCAGGGGAGCGGTCAGATCATCACCGGCGACCCCTCGGACACCGTCCGTGCCGAACAGCCGGCCCCGTTGACCCGATCCACCCATGTCGCTCCCGCTCGTATGCGTTGACGTGTCGTTCGACCGGCGCGAGCGGGGATTTACCGCTTGGAGTACTGAGGCGCCTTCCGTGCCTTCTTCAGGCCGTACTTCTTGCGCTCCTTGATCCTGGCGTCCCTGGTCAAGAACCCGGCCTTTTTCAGCGCCGGGCGGTTCTCCGGGTCGACCAGGGTCAGCGCCCGGGTCACGCCGAGGCGCAGCGCGCCCGCCTGCCCGGTGACGCCACCGCCGGAGATGCGGGCCACGACGTCGAACTTGCCCTCCGCGCCCAGGGTCACGAATGGCTCGTTGACCAGCTGCTGGTGCACCTTGTTCGGGAAGTACACGTCAAGCGTCCTGGCGTTGATCAGCCACTGCCCGGTTCCCGGGAGGATGCGGACCCGGGCGATCGCCTCCTTGCGGCGGCCGGTGCCCGCCGCGTTGCCGGTCACCACCGGGCGGCGCGCCACGGCCCGCGCCGGGGCGTCCTGGGCGGTTTCTGTGGTGTACTCAGACGGCGTTTCCGCGCCGTATTCGTCGTCCGGGTACTCCGCGTACTCCGCGTCCTCGTCGACGGTGGTGCCGCTTCCGCCAGTGGGCTCAGCCACGGTCTTCCTCGTGCTTCCTGTCTTGGCTATTGCTCGATCTGCGTGATCTCGTACGGTTCGGGCTGCTGGGCCTGGTGCGGGTGATCGGGTCCCGCGTACACCTTGAGCTTGCGCAGCGTCTTGCGGCCGAGCGAGTTCTTCGGCAGCATCCCCTTGACCGCCTTCTCCACCACCCGCTCCGGGTGGTTGGCCATCAGGGTGGCGTAGGACACCGCATGCAGGCCGCCCGGATATCCCGAGTGCCGGTAGGCGTGCTTGTCCTCCAGCTTGCTGCCGGACAGCGCGACCTTGGCCGCGTTGACCACGATCACGAAGTCCCCGGTGTCCACGTGCGGTGCGAAGATCGGCTTGTGCTTGCCCCGCAGCAGCACTGCCACGTGGCTGGCCAGCCGGCCGAGCACGACGTCGGACGCGTCGATGACGTGCCAACGACGCGTAATGTCACTGTCCTTCGGGCTGAAAGTGCGCACAGTCCTGAGCCTTCGCGTATGTTTCGTGGTCTGGGTCGGCCCGCACCTGCTGGCCGCCGCGCCGCGGGGCGCCCCGCCGAAGCGGGCATGCCCGCCGCGCCGGACGGGCGCAAGCCGACTCCCAGCGTGCATGCCCGTCGCGCATGACGCCCATGCAGCATACTCCGACTCGCCCAGTGATGCCAAAGCGGCGCCCTTGGCGACGAGGCGGACGCTACCCTCATCCTATGGATTATCAGGGTGGCCCGCCGGCGGCGCTTGGGCGCACGCCGGTACGCGGCTTCCCTCCGGTCTCCCGCGGCCGCGAACAGCCGCAGCCGCAGCCGCCGGAGGTTCCCTCGGCGTCGATGGGGCCGCGAGATACGGGCTCGCTCCCGCGCCCGACGGGGCCGCAGACGGGGCCACGTCCGGCGGGGCCGATGACAGGGCCTCCGATGACAGGGCCTCCTCCGATGACGGGGCCGATGACGGGGCCGCCGACGGGCCCGCGCCGGACAGAGGCGCAGACGGGGCCGCAGACTATGCCGCGCCCGATAGAGCCGGCGACGGGGCCGCGGGCGGCGATGCCCGGAGGGCACAGGCACGGCGCGAGGACTGCGGGGCCGGCGGGGCCTAAGGGACCTACGCGGCGACGGCGCCGCTTGTGGTCGCTGATCGCGCTGGCCGCCGTGATCGTGGCGGGCGGCGGGTACGCCGGGTACAAGTACCTCTACGCGCGCGTGAACGCCCCGGTGTCCGGGTCGCTGCGGCTGCCGGCCAGCGCTTCGGGGTCACCCGGCTTCGACTCGGCCCTCGGCAAGTGGCAGCACATCGGGAGCAGGGCCGAGGATCCTGAGCCGCTCACGCTGGAACAGCTCTTCCCCGTGCAGTTCGAGCTCAGCGGCAGTTCATACGTCAGAACCGCGGCCGACCTGTCCAAGGACTGCTCGCTGGCGGTGTTCGGATCGAGCCTGCAGGCCGCGCTGCAGTCTGGACACTGCACCCAGGTGGTGCGGGCCAGCTACATCTCGGGCAACGGCACCATGATGGGCACCATCGGCGTCGTCAACCTGATCAACTCGACCGCCGCGCAGAAGGCAGGCCAGGTCACCGGGCCGCAGGAGATCATCGCGCCGCTGACCGGGCAGAAGGGCCCGACCAGCAAGCTCGGCACCGGCACCGGGGTGGTGCAGGCGGAGATCAAGGGGCACTACCTGATCTTGATTTACGCTGAGTTCGCCAACCTGAAGTCGCCGTCGACCTCGGCCCAGCGGCAGCAGCTCGAGAAGTTCGCGGCGAACCTAGTCACCGGCAGCGCCAACATCGACCTCAGCACCCGGATGCTGACCGGCAAGCACTGACCGGTATGCCCTAATCGGCAAGCACTGCCCGGCAAGCATTGACCGGCAAGCACTGACCGAGCCCTGATCGAGTCGGCGCGGGCCGTCACCCGATGCCGGTACGCAGCGAGCGGGTCCGCATGGCCCGGGCAGCCAGCTCGGCCGGGGGAGGGTAGCCGACCTCCTCCAGGCAAAGCCCATGCGGCGCCACGACCTTGACCGCGGGATCGCGGACGGCGGCGGCGAGAACCGCGGCGGGCCAGCCCGGCGTCCTGCGCCGCTCCCCCACCGCCAGCAGCGCGCCGACCAGCGCGCGCACCATGTTGTGGCAGAACGCGTCGGCGACCACCGTCGCGACCGCGATTCCGCCCTCGTCGCGGTGCCAGCCAAGCTCGCGCAGCGTCCGGATCGTGGTCGCCCCCTCCCGGCGGCGGCAGAAGGCGGCGAAGTCGTGCTCGCCCAGGCAGGCAAGTGCCGCCTCGTTCATGGCGGCGACGTCCAGCGGACGGAACGACCACAGCGTCTCGTGCCGGCGCAGCGGATCCGCCCGCGCCGGATCGTCGCACACGCGGTAGGAGTAGCGGCGCCACAGGGCGGAGAACCGCGCGTCGAACCCGCCTGGTGCCGGGCCGACGGCGCGCACCCGGACGTCGGCCGGGAGCACCGCGGCCAGCCGGGCCACGATCCCCGGCCCTTGATCCGCCTCGGGCGCCGCAGCCTCCCAGGCCGCCGTCGGCACGTCCGCGTGGACGACCTGCCCGCGGGCGTGTACCCGGGCGTCCGTGCGCCCCGCCACGGTCAGCCGCGGCGGACAGGGCAGCCGCAGCACGCGGCCGAGCGCCTCGCCCAGGACGTCCTCGACCGTGCGCCTGCCGGGCTGGGCTGCCCACCCGGAAAACCCTGACCCGTCGTAAGCGAGATCTATTTTGAGCCGAACGGGCCGTGGTTCGTCCGCCACGCCCACCTCACGCAATCCGGACCGTTAGCGCGCCGCCGACAAAGAAGATCAATGGGCCGTTGTACAAGCAAGAGCTGGTACAACGGCCCATCAACCAGGCACGGGACCCGCCGATGACGGGCCGACGGGGGCTAGGCGTCCTCGTCGTCGTCCTCGTCGTCGTCTTCGGCGTCGTCCTCGTCGTCGAGGTCCTCTTCGTCGTCATCCTCGGCGTCGTCGAGGTCCTCTGCGTCGTAATCCGCGGCCTCGTCGGCGAGGTCCTCATCCGCCGCGTCGTCGGCCGCGGCCTCGGCGGCCTCATTCGTCACGGGCGCCGCGGGCTCCTCGGCGGACTCGGTTTCCGGCCCGGCCGTAGCCGCCGCGGGCCTGGACTCGGCGCGGCGGGTGCGGCGGCGGGGCCTGGCCACGACCGGCTCGCCGCGGACCAGCTCGATGACCGCCATCGCCGCGTTGTCCCCCTTGCGCGGGCCGATCTTCGTGATGCGGGTGTACCCGCCGTCGCGCTCGGAGAACTGCGGGGCGATCTCGGTGAAGAGCTGGTGCACCACGCCCTTGTCGGTGACCACGGTCAGCACGTGCCTGCGGGCATGCAGGTCACCGCGCTTGGCGAAGGTGATCAGCCGTTCGGCCACCGGGCGCAGCCGACGGGCCTTGGCCTCGGTGGTGATGATCCGGCCGTGCTGGAACAGCGCCGTGGCCAGATTGGCCAGGATGTGCCGCTCGTGGGCCGGGCTGCCACCCAGGCGGTGGCCCTTGGTGGGCGTGGGCATACGGACCTCTCTTGCTTGTCAAGGCAGGCGTGGCGGGGTGCCACGCCGTGTCAGTACTGCTCGGTCTCCACGTAGCTCTCGTCGTCGTCGCCGTAGGCGCCGACCGCGCTGCTCGGGTCGAATCCGGGCGGCGAGTCCTTAAGCGACAGACCCATGTCAATGAGCTTCTGCTTGACTTCCTCGATCGACTTGGCGCCGAAGTTCCTTATGTCGAGCAGATCCTGCTCACTCCGGCCGACCAGTTCGCCGACCGTGTGGATGCCCTCGCGCTTGAGGCAGTTGTAGGACCGGACGGTGAGGTTGAGGTCCTCGATCGGCAGGGCCAGGTCGGCCGCGAGCGCCGCGTCCGTCGGCGACGGGCCGATGTCGATGCCCTCCGCGTCCACGTTGAGCTCCCGGGCCAGCCCGAACAGCTCCACCAGCGTCTTGCCCGCGCTGGCCACGGCGTCCCTCGGCCGCATGCACGGCTTGGTCTCCACGTCGAGGATGAGCCGGTCGAAGTCGGTGCGCTGTTCGACTCGGGTGGCCTCCACCTTGTACGTCACGCGCAGCACGGGCGAGTAGATGGAGTCGATCGGCACCCGGCCGATCTCCTGACCCGGCTGCTTGTTCTGGGTAGCGGAGACGTAGCCGCGACCGCGTTCCACGGTCAGCTCCATCTCGAGCTTGCCCTTGGCGTTCAGCGTGGCGATGTGCAGCTCGGGGTTGTGCACCTCGACGCCGGCCGGCGGCGCGATGTCGGCCGCGGTCACCTCGCCTGGCCCCTGCTTGCGCAGGTACATCACCACCGGCTCGTCGTGCTCGGAGGACACCACCAGTTCCTTGAGGTTCAGGATGATGTCGGTCACATCCTCCTTCACGCCAGGCACGGTGGAGAACTCGTGCAGGACGCCCTCGATCCTGATGCTGGTCACGGCCGCGCCTGGGATGGAGGACAGCAGCGTCCGCCGGAGCGAGTTGCCGATCGTGTAGCCGAAACCCGGCTCAAGCGGCTCGATCACGAACCGGGACCGGAACTCTTCTACCTGCTCCTCGGAGAGGGAGGGGCGCTGAGCGATGAGCATTGTTATTCCTTTCCGCGATGCCCGCTATATGACTATCGCGAGTGGCGGGCGGCGCGGATGACCGTGCTGCCCGCCGGCCGTGCCGCCATCCGGGCGGCACGGCGGGTGACGCTTGTTACTTCGAGTAATACTCGACGACGAGCTGTTCCTGGACATCCGTGTCGATCTGGGCCCGGACGGGGAGGGCGTGCACCAGGATGCGCATCTTGTCAGGGACCACCTCAAGCCACGCCGGGACCCCGCGCTCGCCGACCTCGGCCCGGGCGATGATGAACGGGGTCATCTCGATCGACTTGGGGGCCACCTCGACGATGTCGTTCTCGCTGACCCGGTAGGACGGGATGTCGACCTTCTTGCCGTTGACCGTGAAGTGCCCGTGCCGCACCAGTTGGCGGGCCATGTCGCGGCTCTTGGCGAAGCCGGCCCGGAAGACGACGTTATCCAGGCGGCGCTCAAGCAGCTGGAGCATGGTCTCGCCGGTACGGCCGTGCTTGCGGGCGGCCTCCTCGTAATAGCCGTGGAATTGGCGCTCGAGGATGCCGTAGATGCGCTTGGCCTTCTGCTTCTCCCTGATCTGCTGAAGGTAGTCGCCTTCCTTCGGCCGGTTCCTGCCGTGCTCGCCCGGCGGGTAGGGCCGGATCTCGATCGGGCACTTCGGCGAGTCGCACTTGGCGCCCTTCAGGAAGAGCTTGGTCTTCTCGCGGCGGCAGAGCTTGCAGTCCGCGCCTGTGTATCGAGCCATAGTGTCGCTATCTCCTGTCAGGGACCGTCAGACCCGGCGCCGCTTGGGCGGCCGGCAGCCATTGTGCGGGACGGGGGTCATGTCCTGGATCGAGCCGACCTCCAGCCCGGTCGCCTGCAGCGAGCGGATGGCGGTCTCCCGGCCCGAGCCCGGGCCCTTGACGAAGACGTCGACCTTGCGCATGCCGTGTTCCATGGCCCGGCGCGCGGCGGCCTCCGCCGCCATCTGGGCCGCGTACGGGGTGGACTTGCGAGATCCCTTGAACCCGACCTGGCCGGCGGACGCCCACGAGATGACGTTGCCGGTCGGATCGGTTATCGAGATGATCGTGTTGTTGAACGTGCTCCTGATGTGGGCATGCCCGTGAGCGACGTTCTTCCGCTCCTTGCGGCGCACCTTCTTCGCGGCGGCCTGCTGGCGGCTCCTAGGCGGCATCTGCTTCCTTCGAGGTGATCGGTCCCTGCGGACTACTCATTACTTCTTGCCGGCCTTCTTCTTGCCGGCCACGGTCTTCTTCTTGCCCTTGCGGGTGCGGGCGTTGGTCTGCGTGCGCTGACCGTGCACGGGCAGCCCGCGGCGGTGCCGGATCCCCTGGTAGGAGCCGATCTCGACCTTCCGCCTGATGTCGGCCTGCACCTCGCGGCGCAGGTCGCCTTCGACCTGATAGCTGGCGTCGATCCAGTCGCGGAGCTTGATCAGCTCCTCGTCGGTGAGGTTGCTGACGCGGGTGTCGCCGCTGACCCCGGTGGCGTGCAGCGTCTGCAGCGACCTGGTCCGGCCGATCCCGTAGATGTAGGTGAGCGCGACCTCGAGCCGCTTGTCGCGCGGCAGGTCGACGCCGGAAAGCCTGGCCATGTCCGGGCAGTTCTCCTTCGGCTTGCGGAGGTCCTTCGCGCCGCCCCCATGCCCTGCCCGGACATGGCCCCGGCCTCCGTCCGGGGGTCGCAGCCGTTACCCGGCTGCCCGCGGTGCGCGCCTACTTTGTGCTGTGCGCCTGCTGCGTATCCCTCAGCCCTGACGCTGCTTGTGCCTCGGGTCGGTGCAGATGACCATAACGCGGCCGTGCCGGCGTATGATCCGGCACTTGCTGCAGATCTTCTTGACGCTCGGCTTGACCTTCACGGTGTTTTCTCCACGTCTTCGTTACTTGTACCGGTACACGATCCGCCCGCGACTGAGGTCGTAGGGGCTTAGCTCCACGACCACCCGGTCGTCGGGCAGGATGCGGATGTAGTGCATCCGCATCTTCCCGCTGATGTGAGCGAGAACCTTGTGCCCGTTGTCCAGCTCCACCCGGAAGAAGGCATTCGGCAGTGACTCGACAACCGTGCCCTCGATCTCGATGGCGCCGTCTTTTTTGGGCATGTCCTCCGCGCTTCGCTGCTTGATAATGGTCCGCGCCCTCTGACTGAATCAAGGGGCCGCGGTCTGGCCTGGCCGTACTTCGTGGGCGGCGGCCTGCCCCGCCCGGGCTGGCTCAGTCAACACGACCAGATGTCCGGGATGGGCTCCGCGGGATCAGTACCGCTCGCATGCGCGAGCCCCCCGGGTGCCAACCACGGGGAAACCCAGCGGAAGGGGCCGCAGACGAGTGTACTCGACGCGCGGCACTAACGCGAGCCGCCCAGGGTTGAGACACCTGACGGCCCCTGGTTATTCCCGGCGGCGGACCTGACGGACCAAGACCCAGGCCCACGGGATCGCTGAGAACAGCCACCACGGGTACCAGCCACCGCCGCTCACCGCCACGACCGCCCAGATCGCGATGAGCCAGGCGGTGGCCATGGCCCACACCCCCATCCCCACGGCCCATGCCCCACTGGCCAGCGTGCCCGCCTGGAACCTGGCCCCGCCGCCAGGGTTCCTCGGCCTGATGGACTGGTGGGGGAGCTCGGCGGGCCGCCGCAGCGTCTCGTCGGGCAGCCGGTACAGGTCGATCATTGGCAGGTCGTCGATCAGGTCGTCGAGCTCGCCCAGGGTCTTGGCGTTCAGCGCGGCGTCCAGACGCTCATGGAACTCCTCGACGGTCAGCCGGCCCGCGGCATGGTGCTCGCGCAGCAGCGCCGCGGTGCGATCGCGATCCGCGTCCGAGGCGCGAATCCGCCGGTTACCTGGCACCGGGCACCTTCCTCTAGGCTTCGGTCTAGGTCGGGCGGACGCTGGCAGGGTCCCTCTGTCTAGTATCGCCCAGCCTAGATTCGCCGCCGTCCTCGGCGGTCAGCACCCACGGGCCCGCTTCGGTGATGGCGACCGTGTGCTCGAAATGCGCGGCCCGGCTCCCGTCCGCCGTGGTGACCGTCCACCCGTCGTCGAGCAGGACCGTCTCCGGGCTGCCGCGTGTCACCATCGGCTCGACGGCCAGCGCCATGCCAGTACGCAGGCGGGGGCCGCGGCCGGGCCGGCCGTAGTTGGGCACCGGCGGGTCCATGTGCATCGCGGTGCCGATGCCGTGGCCCGTGTACTCCTCCACCACGCCGTACCGGCCCGCCCGGCCGATGCTGGCCTCCACGGCATGCGAAATGTCGCCGAGCCTGCCTCCGGCCCGCGCGTGCGCGAGCCCCTGCCACAGCGCGTCCTCGCACACGCGCAGCAGCGCCGCATCTTCGGCCGAGATGGTGCCGACGCCCACGGTGACGGCCGCGTCCCCGTGCCATCCGCCCAGAATGGCGCCGCAGTCGATGGAGAGGACGTCCCCTTCGCGCAGGGACCGGTCCTGACTCGGGATGCCGTGCACGATCTCGTCGTTCACCGACGTGCAGATCGTGGCGGGATACCCGTGGTAGCCCTTGAACGAAGGGACCGCACCGGCGGCGCGTATCTCGCGGGAGGCCAGCGCGTCAAGCTCGGCGGTGCTGACGCCTGGCCGCGCCGCCGCGGCGACGGCCCGCAGCGTGTGCGCGACGACCAGTCCGGCCTCGCGCATCATCGTGATCTGAGCGGGTGTCTTGATCTCGATCGCCAGCGGGCGCCGTGGCCACATCCCGGCGCCCCTCAGTGCACGAACGGGCGGAGCGCGGCCAGCGCCCGGCTGGTGACCTCTTCGACGGGGCCGGTCGCGTCGATGCCGATCAGGATGTTCTCGTCGGCGTAGAACGAAATGAGCGGGGAGGTCTGCTCGGCGTAGACCTCGAGCCGGTGCCTGACCGTATCCTCGGAGTCGTCGTCGCGCTGGAAGAGCTCGCCGCCGCAATCGTCGCAGGTGCCCTCGCGGGCCGGGGGGTCATACAGCACGTGCCACACCCGCTCGCACCGGCGGCAGGTCCTGCGCCCCGACAGCCGCCGCACCACCTCGTCCTCGTCCACCACCAACTCGAGCACCACGCTCAGCCGCGCGTCCCATTCAGATAGCATCTTCTTCAGCGTCTCGGCCTGCGGCACGTTCCTCGGGAACCCGTCAAGCAGGAAGCCCTCCTGGGCGTCGTCCTCGCCCAGCCTGTCCCTGACCATGGCCACGGTGACCTCGTCGGGAACCAGGTCGCCGCGTTCCATGTACTCCCTGGCCTTGCGGCCAAGCTCAGTGTGGCTCGTCACGTTGTACCGGAAGATGTCACCTGTCGAGATCCTCGGGATCGCCAGGTGCGAGGAGATGAACTGGGCCTGTGTCCCTTTGCCCGCACCGGGGGGCCCGACGAGGACGATGCGCACTATCGCAAGAAACCCTCATAGTTGCGCTGCTGCAACTGGCTCTCGATCTGCTTCACGGTGTCGAGTCCCACGCCAACCATGATCAGCAGGCTGATGCCGCTGAACGGGAACTCGTTGGCCACGCCGATGGAGGCCAGGGCGACCAGCGGGAACAGCGCGACCAGCCCCAGGTAGAGCGAGCCGGGCGCGGTGAGCCTGCTGAGCACGTAGCTCAGGTACTCGGCGGTCGGCCGCCCGGGTCTTATGCCCGGAATGAATCCGCCGTACTTCTTCATGTTGTCGGCCACCTCGGTCGGGTTGAAGGTGATCGACACGTAGAAGTACGTGAACGCGATGATCAGCACGAAGAACAGGCCCATATAGATCTTCGAGCTGCTCTGTTCGAGGTTGGCGTCCACCCAGGAAATCCAGCCAGGGACGTGCGTGGCGTTGCTCTTGGTGAAGAGCTGCGCGGCCAGGGTCGGTATGTACAGCAGCGACGAGGCGAAGATGGCCGGGATCACGCCGGCCTGGTTGACCTTCATCGGTATGTAGGTCGAGGTGCCGCCGTACATGCGCCGGCCGACCATCCGCTTGGCGTATTGCACGGGGATGCGGCGCTGGGCCTGCTCCATGTAGCAGAGGAAGGCAAAGACCGCGACCACGACGAGCACGGCCACGGCGGCGTAGAACGGCGTCTTGTCCCGGTAGATGGCCAGGATCTCGCCGGGGATGACCGAGATCACCGTGGTGAAGATCAGCACCGACATGCCGTTGCCCACGCCGCGGTCGGTGATCAGCTCGCCCAGCCACATGATGACCGTGGTCCCGGCGACCATCGTGATCACCATCGTGGCGATGTTGAAGACCGAGCCGTTCGGGATCAGCGGGTTGTCGCTCGCCGTCCCGCACCCGTTGAACAGGGTGCCGGACCTGGCCAGCTCGATGTATCCGGTCGACTGCAGGACCGCCAGGCCCACGGTGAGGTACCTGGTGTACTGGGTGATCTTCGCCTGGCCGGCCTGGCCCTCCTGCTTCAGCGTCTCAAGCCGCGGGATCACGACGGTGAGGAGCTGAAGGATGATGCTCGCGGTGATGTAAGGCATGATGCCTAGCGCGAACACCGACAGGCGCAGCAGCGCCTGCCCGCTGAGCAGGTTAACGATGGCCAGCACGCCGGCTGTGGAGCTGCCTGCGCTTGTCGCGTAGTTCGAGCACAGGGCCACGTTCTTCTCGTCGATGCCCGGCGTGGGCAGCGAGGCGCCAAACCGGAACAACGCGATGAGGCCCAGCGTGATCAGCAGCTTCTTGCGAAGGTCCGGCGTCTGGAACGCCCGCACGAAGGCCGTCAGCATGCGCAGTCCTCGGTTCGGTTAATCGGGCAGTCCACGTATCTTACCCGGCACGCAGTCATTTCGCTCCCTCGCCTCCGGAGCGCTTTCGAGGTCCTGTCTTCCCTCGTCGCTCCTTCGTCGCTCCTCAGTCCAGACAGGACCGCGCTCCTGGCTCGCTCGCTAAGAGAGCTCGGTGACGGTGCCGCCGGCCCGCTCGATCTTCGCCGCGGCCGTGGCCGAGAACGCGTGCGCGGTAACCCGCAGCGCCACCGAGAGATCGCCGGTGCCGAGCACCTTGATCAGCTCACCCTGGCGCGCGGCGCCCCTGGCGACCAGGCTCTCCGGGGTCACGTCCCCGCCCTCCGGGTACAACTCGGCCAGCCTGCCGGTGTTCACCACCTGGTAGGTGGTGCGGAAGCCGGCGTTGGAGAAGCCCTTGAGCTTCGGTACCCGGCGGTGCAGAGGCATCTGGCCGCCCTCGAAGCCGGCCGGGACCTGGGTGCGCGCCTTGGTGCCCTTGGTGCCGCGGCCCGCGGTCTTCCCCTTGGACGCCTCGCCGCGGCCGACCCTGGTCTTGGCCTTGTGCGCGCCCGGGGCCGGCCGCAGGTGATGCAGCTTGAGCCCGCGTCCCGACGCCGGCTGGTCGCCCGCCATGTCAGTGTCAGTCATCTCCGGTTACTTCCTCCACCGTCACCAGGTGGCGCACGGTCTTGATCATGCCGCGGAACTCGGGACGGTCCGGCATGACGACCGCCTGGCCGATCCGCCGCAGCCCGAGCGAACGCAGCGAATCACGCTGCGCGCTGGTCCCGCCGATCTTCGACTTGATCTGGGTCACCCTCAGCTTTGCCATCTGCCCTGCCCTCCGGTCAGCCCTCAGCCGCGGCGGCCGCTCGCGCCCTCAGCATGGCGGCCGGCGCGACGTCCTCGATCGGCAGGCCCCGCTTGGCCGCGATCTCCTCGGGCCGGTTCAGGCCCTTGAGCGCGGCCACCGTCGCGTGCACGACGTTGATCGGGTTCGACGAGCCAAGCGAGCGGGACAGCACATCGTGGATGCCTGCGCACTCGAGCACGGCCCGGACCGGGCCGCCGGCGATGACGCCGGTACCCGGGCTGGCCGGCTTGAGCAGGACCACGCCCGCGGCGTCCTCGCCCTGGACCGTGTGCGGGATCGTGCCGGCGATCCGCGGCACGCGGAAGAAATGCTTCTTCGCCTCCTCGACGCCCTTGGCGATGGCGGCAGGCACCTCCTTCGCCTTGCCGTACCCGACGCCGACCATTCCCTTGCCGTCGCCCACCACTACAAGCGCGGTGAAGCTGAAGCGGCGGCCGCCCTTGACGACCTTGGCCACGCGGTTGATGGTCACCACGTGCTCAAGGTAGGCAGCTTGCTTTTCAGCCGCGCTGCCGCGCCGGTCCTCGCGGCGCTCGCGCCGCTCGCCGCCGCCGCCGCCGCGCCGCGGACCTCCTGGTGGCATTAGCCCTTCCTCATCTCTGTATCGCTGAACGCCTTCGACGCGGTCACAGCTGCAGGCCGCCTTCCCTGGCGCCGTCCGCGAGCGCCGCGACGCGACCGTGGTATTGGTAGCCGCCGCGGTCGAACACCACGGCCGCGATGCCGGCCTGCGCCGCGCGCTGCGCGAGCAGTTCGCCGACCTTGCGCGCCTTGGCCGTCTTGTCGCCCTCGGCCGCCCGGACCGCCGGGTCCAGGGTGGACGCGGCGGCCAGGGTGCGGCCGACGCTGTCGTCCACTATCTGCGCGAACATGTGCCGGGCCGACCGGTTGACCACCAGCCGCGGCCTGCTCGCGCTGCCGGTGACCTTCTTACGTACCCGCAGGTGCCGCCGCACGCGGCCCGCCGTGGACAGGTGGGTGTGAGACCGCACACGCCCGGTGGCCCGTGCGTGCGACCTGGTCTTGGTGCCAGCCATGAGTTACTTCCCAGCCTTCCCGACCTTGCGGCGGATCTGCTCGCCCTGGTACCGCACGCCCTTGCCCTTGTACGGGTCGGGCTTGCGGAGCTTGCGGATTTGCGCGGCGACCTCGCCCACCTTCTGCTTGTCAATTCCCTCCACCACGAACCGGGTAGGGGTTTCGACCCGGAAGGTGATGCCCTCCGGCGGGCGGATGGGCACGGGGTGGCTGAAGCCGAGCGAGAACTCCAGGTCCTGGCCCCTGGCCTGGACCCGGTAGCCAACGCCGACGATCTCCAGCGTCTTGCGGTACCCGTCGGTGACGCCGGTGACCATGTTCGCGATCAGCGTGCGCGAAAGGCCGTGCAGCGCGCGCACGGGGCCGTCGTCGTTGGGCCTGGTCACCCTGATGACCCCGTCCTCGCGGACGACGTCGATGGGCTCGGCAACGGTGTGCCTGAGCGTACCCTTCGGCCCCTGCACCGTGACATCGCGGCCATCGATGGTGACCTGCACCCCGCTGGGGATGGTCACCGGGAGCCGCCCGATCCTTGACATAGCAGCTCCCCTTACCAGACGTAGGCGAGGACTTCGCCGCCCACGCCGCGCTTCTTGGCCTGCCTGTCGGTCAACAGCCCGCCCGAGGTGGAGATGATCGCGACGCCCAGGCCGCCGAGCACCCGGGGCAGGTCGTCCTTCTTCGCGTAGACGCGCAGCCCAGGCTTGGATACCCGCTTGACGCCGGCGATGGAGCGCTCGCGCGCGTTGCCGTACTTGAGCGTGATCACCAGGTTCTTGCCCACCTCGGCGTCCTCGACGCGCCAGGCGGCGATGTACCCCTCCTGCTGGAGGATCTCCGCGATGTGGGACTTGATCTTCGAGTACGGCATGCCCACCGTTTCGTGGTACGCCGAGTTCGCGTTCCGCAGACGCGTCAGCATGTCTGCGATCGGGTCGGTCATCGTCATGGCCGGTTGGCCTTCCTCACCGTGGTTTCCCGCAGGACCTGCGGTGTGCTCGTTCTTCTTTTTGTTTACCAGCTGGACTTGGTGATGCCGGGCAGTTCGCCGCGGTGCGCCATGGTCCGGAAGCAGATCCGGCACAGGCTGAACCTGCGGTAGACGGCCCTGGGCCGCCCGCACCGGGTACACCTGGTGTATGCACGGACCTTGAACTTCGGCGTCCGCTTCTGCTTGGCGATCAGCGCTTTCTTTGCCATTCCTCAGATGCCTTTCTCGACCGCTACCGCCGTCGTCCCGCGGGCACCGCGGGCGCCGTGGTGGGATCCCGGAACGGGAACCCGAGCTGGCGCAGCAGCGAGCGGCTCTCGGCGTCGGTCTTCGCCGTGGTCACGATCGTGATGTCCATCCCGCGCTGCCTGTCCACCTTGTCCGGGTTGATCTCGTGGAACATGACCTGCTCGGTCAGCCCGAACGTGTAGTTCCCGTGGCCGTCGAACTGCCGGTCGGACAGGCCGCGGAAGTCGCGGATCCGGGGCAGCGCGATGGTCAGCAGCCGGTCGAGGAACTCCCACATCCGATCACCGCGGAGCGTGGCGTGCGCGCCGATGGGCATGCCCTCGCGCAGCTTGAACTGGGCCACGGACTTCTTCGCCCGGGCCACGGCCGGCTTCTGCCCGGTGATGGTGGCCAGGTCGCGGACCGCACCCTCGATGAGCTTGGCGTCCCTGGCCGCCTCGCCCACGCCCATGTTCACGACGATCTTGGTCAGCCCGGGTACCTGCATCACGTTGCCGTAGCCGAACTCCCGCGTCAGCTCGGGCGCAATCTCGTTCCGGTAGCGCTCCTTGAGCCGCGGCACCGGCGGGGCCTCGGTGGCCATCAGACATCCTTCCCGCTCGGCCGGGCGACGCGGATCTTGTTGCCGTCCTCATCGAGCCGGTAGCCGACCCGGGCCGCCTTCTTGCTGTCCGGATCGGCCAGCTGGACGTTGCTCACGTCGATCGGCGCTTCCTCGTGCGTGATGCCACCCTCCTTGGAGCCGCGCTGGCCCTGGTAGGTGACCTTCTTGTTCTTCTTGACCACGTTGACGCCCTGGACAAGCACCTTGCCCCGGTCCGGGTAGGCCGCGATCACCTCGCCGGTGCGTCCCCGGTCGCGGCCCGCCACGACGATCACGTGATCGCCCTTCCTGATCTTCATCACAGCACCTCCGGCGCCAGCGAGATGATCCGCATGAACCGCTTCTCCCGCAACTCGCGGCCGACCGGCCCGAAGATGCGGGTACCGCGCGGGTCACCGCCGTCCCTTATCAGCACCGCGGCATTCTCGTCGAACCGGATGTAGGAACCATCGACGCGGCGCCGCTCCTTGCGGGTGCGCACCACGACCGCCTTGACGACATCGCCCTTCTTCACGCCGGCGCCGGGAAGGGCATCCTTCACGGTCGCCACGATGACGTCCCCGATGCCCGCGTATCGCCGGCCACTGCCGCCGAGCACGCGGATGCAGAGGATCTCCTTGGCACCCGTGTTGTCGGCGACCTTGAGCCGCGACTCCTGCTGGATCACGTCAACCTCTCTATCTTCCCCGGGGGCTCCGCCCCCCGGTGACCCCCCGCATAGGGGGGACTGCCCGTCCCCCCTATCACCCCCCTGGGGGTCCCAGGGGACCCGGAGGTCCTGCTTCTGTTCTGCGCAAGATCCCTTACTTGGCTTTCTCGAGGATCTCGGCCACCCGCCAGCGCTTGGTCGCGGACAGCGGCCGGGTCTCCATCAACAGCACGCGATCGCCCACGCCGCAGGCGTTGGCGGCGTCGTGCGCAATGTACTTCTTGGTGCGGCGCAGCACCTTGCCGTACTTCGGGTGCTTGACGTGGTCCTCGACCTCTACGACGACGGTCTTGTCCATCTTGTCGCGGACCACGTAGCCTTCCCTGCTCTTGCGGTAGCCGCGCGTCGTCGCGGCGCCCGCGGTGCGGGCGGCATCCTCGCTCACTCGCTCGCCTCCTCGGCCTCTTCATCCTCGACGGCTTCATCCTCGGCCGCCTCATCCTCGGCCGCATCATCGGCGCTTGCGTCCAATGCGGCGTCGCCCGCCGACTCGAGGTCCTGCGGCTCGAGGTCTTCCGGCTCGCCGGACTCCTCGACCAGGGTGATGATTCCGAGCTCGCGCTCGCGCATCACCGTGTAGATGCGGGCGATTTCCTTGCGGACCGCACGCAGCCGCCCGTGGCTCTCCAGCTGCCCGGTGGCACCCTGGAAGCGCAGGTTGAACAGCTCTTCCTTGGCCTGGGTCAGCCTAGACTGCAGTTCCTCTTCGGTGGAGACGCGCAGCTGCGCGCTCAGGCCGCTCGCCATCAGCCCTCACCAACTTCACGTTTGACCACACGGCACTTCATGGGGAGCTTGTGGATCGCGCGCCGCAGCGCCTCCCTGGCCACCGGCTCCGCCACCCCGGACAGCTCGAACATGACCCGGCCCGGCTTCACGTTGGCGATCCACCACTCAGGCGAGCCCTTGCCTGACCCCATCCGGGTCTCGGCCGGCTTCTTCGTCAGCGGCCGGTCCGGGTAGATGTTGATCCACACCTTCCCGCCGCGGCGGATATGCCGGGTCATCGCGATACGGGCCGCCTCGATCTGCCGGTTGGTCACGTAGGCGTGCTCGAGGGCCTGGATCCCGAACTCGCCGAACGACACGTGCGTCCCGCCGGTCGCGTTGCCCGTCCGGTGCGGACGGTGCTGCTTGCGGTGCTTAACCCTGCGCGGTATGAGCATGTCCCTCAGCCCTCCTCGCTTGCGGGCGCGGGCTCGGCGGTACGCCGGCGTCGCCCGGAACCCGAAGGCCCAGACCGGTCAGAGTCGCGGGAGCGCTGGGGCCGCTGCTGGGCCGCCGCGCGCAGCGCGGCCTGCTGCGCCTCGCGGCCGGCCCGGCTGGTCGGCGCCTCGCCCCGGTAGATCCACACCTTCACGCCGATCCGGCCGAAGGTGGTGCGGGCCTCGTAGAAGCCGTAGTCGATGTCCGCCCGCAGCGTGTGCAGCGGCACCCGGCCCTCGCGGTAGAACTCGGAGCGCGACATCTCCGCGCCGCCGAGGCGGCCCGAGCACTGCACCCGGATCCCCTTGGCGCCGCCCTTCATCGCGCTCTGGATCGCCTTGCGCATCGCGCGCCGGAACGAGACTCGGCTGGACAACTGCTCGGCGACCCCCTGGGCCACCAGCTGGGCGTCGGTCTCCGGGTTCTTCACCTCGAGGATGTTCAGCTGGATCTGCTTGTTGGTGAGCTTCTCCAGGTCGCCGCGGATACGGTCGGCTTCGGCCCCGCGCCGCCCGATCACGATCCCCGGCCGGGCGGTGTGGATGTCCACCCGCACGCGGTCCCTGGTCCGTTCGATCTCCACCTTGGAAATGCCGGCCCGCTCCATGCCGCGCTGCAGCATGCGCCGGATCGCCACGTCCTCGGCCACGTACTCCTTGTACAGCTTGTCGGCGTACCAGCGGCTCTTGAAGTCCGTGGTGATGCCGAGCCGGAACCCGTGCGGGTTCACCTTCTGCCCCACTAGCGGGTCCCTCCCTCGGTATCGTCGGACACGATGACTGTGATGTGGCTGGTGCGCTTCAAGACCCGGTAACCGCGGCCCTGGGCGCGCGCCCGGAAGCCCGGTTTCGTCGGGCCCTCGTCGACCCAGGCGCGGCGTACCCACAGCATGCCCCGGTCCCCGCGCCCGCCGGTGGCGTCCGCGTTGGCGATGGCGCTGGCCAGTAGCTTGGCGACCGGCTCGCTGGCCGATTGCGGCGCGAAGGCGAGCACGGCCTGCGCCTCGTCGGCGGGCAGGCCGCGGATCAGGTCCACCACCCGGCGGGCCTTCCGCGGCGTGACGCGGACGTACCGCGCCTTGGCCCTCGCTTCCATAACTCGTTCTCCTATCGGCGGCTGCGCCGGTCGTCCTTGACGTGACTGCGGAAAGTCCGCGTGGGCGCGAACTCGCCGAGCTTGTGGCCCACCATCGACTCGGTGATGAACACCGGGATGTGCTTCCTGCCGTCGTGGACGGCGATCGTGTGGCCGAGCATGGCCGGCACGATCATGGAGCGCCTGGACCAGGTCCTGATGACGGTCTTCGTGCCCTTGTCGTTCTGCGTGTCCACCTTCTTCATCAGGTGGTCGTCGACGAAGGGGCCCTTCTTAAGACTACGAGGCATCGAGTGCTGCTCCTACCGCTTGTTCTTGCCGCGGCGGCGGCTGATCAGCCGGTCGCTTGGCTTGTGCGCCGGCCGGGTCCGGCCCTCCGGCTTGCCCCACGGGCTGACCGGATGACGTCCGCCGGAGCTCTTGCCCTCGCCGCCGCCGAGCGGGTGGTCAACGGGGTTCATGGCCACGCCGCGCACCGAGGGGCGGCGGCCCTTCCACCGGCTGCGGCCGGCCTTGCCGAGCTTGATGTTGCCCTGCTCGGAGTTGCCCACCTCGCCGACCGTGGCCCGGCAGGTCACGTCCACCCGCCGGATCTCGCCCGACGGCATCCGCAGCTGGGCGTAACCGCCCTCCTTGGCCAGCAACTGCACCCCGGCACCCGCCGACCGCGCGATCTTCGCGCCGCCGCCTGGTCGCAATTCGATGGCGTGCACCACGGTGCCGGTCGGGATGCTGCGCAGCGGCAGCGCGTTGCCCGGCTTGATGTCGGCGCCGGTGCCGCTCTCCACGGTGTCCCCGGCCGACAGGCCCTGCGGGCAGATGATGTAGCGCTTCTCGCCGTCCGCGAAATGGAGCAGCGCGATCCTGGCCGTGCGGTTCGGGTCGTACTCGATGTGCGCGACCTTGGCCGGAACGCCGTCCTTGTCGGCGCGCCGGAAATCGATCAGCCGGTAGGAACGCTTGTGGCCGCCGCCTTGGTGCCTGGCGGTGATGCGGCCGTGCACGTTCCTGCCGCCGCGCGAGTGCAGCGGGCGGAGCAGCGACTTCTCCGGCTCGTCCCGGGTGACCTCGGCGAAGTCAGAACCGCTCGCGCCGCGCCGGCCAGGGGTGGTCGGCTTGTACTTACGGATAGGCATCTGCGTCGAATCTCCCTTAACCGCCGAATATGTCGATCCGGTCGCCCGCGGCCAGGGTGACGATCGCGCGCTTGGTGTCCGGTCGCTTGCCCCAGCCATACCGGGTGCGGCGCCGCTTGCCCGGGCGGTTCACGGTATTGACCCCGGTCACCTTGACCCCGAACACGGCCTCAACCGCCAGCCTGATCTGGGTCTTGTTGGCACCGGGAGCCACGACGAAGGTGTACTTGCCCTCGTCGAGCAGCCCGTAGCTCTTCTCAGAGACAACCGGCCGCAGCAATATGTCCCTCGGGTTGTTGTCCCGGCTCACTTGGCCTTCTCCTTCACTGACCTGGCCACGAACGCTTCCAGGGCTTGCTCGGTGAAGACCACGTGGTCGCTGGCCAGCACGTCGTAGGTGTTGAGCTGGTCCTCGGTCAGGACGCGCACCTGCGCCACGTTCCGCAGCGACTTCCATGTGACCACGTCATCGCGGTGCGCGACAACGAGCACCGACCGTAGCAGCTGGCCCGCAGACTGAACGGCGCCGGCGAGCACGGCCACCGCGTCCTTGGTCTTCGGCATGTCGCCGTCGACGAAGCCGCTGACGACCTGCACCCGGCCGTGGCTGAGACGGTCGGACAGCGCGCCGCGAAGCGCGGCGGCCTTCATCTTCTTCGGGGTCCGCTGCACGTACGACCGTGGCACCGGGCCGTGCACGGTCCCGCCTCCGGCGTACTGCGGAGCCCGCAGCGAGCCCTGGCGGGCCCGGCCTGTGCCCTTCTGCCGGTACGGCTTCTTGCCGCCGCCGCGGACCTGGCCGCGGGTCTTGGCGGCGTGCGTGCCCTGCCGGGCCGCCGCCTGCTGGGCCACCACGACCTGGTGGATCAGCGGCACGTTCACCTTGGCGCCGAAGATCTCCTCGGGCAGCTCAACGGTCTTGCCCTCCGCGCCGATCACGGCGACCGCGGTCATGATCCCTCCCCTGGAAGCGTCCTGGCCGCGCTGCGGACCATGACGACGCGGCCGCTCGGGCCGGGCACCGCGCCCTTGATCAGCAGAAGCCCGCGCTCGGCGTCGACGGAATGCACGGTCAGCGACTGCACCGTGGTGCGCACGGCGCCCATCCGGCCCGCCATCCGCACCCCCTTGAACACGTGGCCCGGGGTGGCGCAGGCGCCGATCGATCCGGGCGAGCGGTGCTTGCGCTGGGTGCCGTGCGAGGCGCCCAGGCCCTTGAAGCCATGCCGCTTCATGACGCCCGCCGTGCCCTTGCCCTTGCTCCGGCCGGTGACGTCCACGTGCTGCCCGCTGGCGAACACCTCGGCGGTAACCTCCTGCCCGAGCGTGTACTCCGTCGCGTCGTCGGTGCGCAGCTCGGCCAGGTACCGGCGCGGCGTCACGCCGGCCTTCTCGAACACGCCGCTGACCGGCTTGGTCACCTTGCGCGGATCGATCTCGCCGAAGCCGAGTTGCACGGCCGAATACCCGTCGGTGTCAGGGGTCCGCACGGCGGTCACCACGCACGGCCCGGCCTGCACGACCGTGACCGGCACGATCTGCCCGGCGTCGTTGAAGACCTGGGTCATGCCAAGCTTGGTGCCCAGGATCCCTTTGATCTGCTTGCCCATTGTCGGTGCGTTCCTCAGAGCTTGATCTCGATGTCGACGCCGGCCGGCAGGTCGAGGCGCATCAGCGAGTCCACCGTCTTGGGCGTCGGGTCGATGATGTCGATCAGCCGCTTGTGCGTCCGCATCTCGAAGTGCTCGCGCGAGTCCTTGTACTTGTGCGGAGAGCGGATGACGCAGTACACGTTCTTCTCGGTCGGCAGTGGCACCGGGCCTGCCACCCGCGCGCCGGTACGCGTCACGGTGTCGACGATCTTCCGCGCCGAGCTGTCGATGACCTCGTGGTCATATGCCTTGAGCCGGATGCGGATCTTCTGTCCCGCCATGTTGGCCTCGGTGTCCTTCGCTTAGTGTCAGTCCGCTGTGCTTACGTGCTCCGGCGGCCGGAGCCTTGCGGTCCGGCCGCCGGATTCGACGGTTACTTGATGATCTTCGTGACGCGACCGGCGCCGACGGTGCGGCCACCCTCGCGGATCGCGAACCGCAGGCCTTCCTCCATGGCGATCGGCTGGATCAGCTCGACGCGCATGTCGGTCCGGTCGCCCGGCATGACCATCTCGGTGCCCTCGGGCAGGTACACCACACCGGTCACGTCCGTGGTCCGGAAGTAGAACTGCGGACGGTAGTTATTGAAGAACGGCGTGTGCCGACCGCCCTCCTCCTTGGACAGGATGTAGACCTGGCCCTCGAACTCCGTGTGCGGGGTGTTGGTGCCCGGCTTGATGACGACCTGGCCGCGCTCCACCTCCTCGCGCTTGATGCCGCGCAGCAGCAGGCCCACGTTGTCGCCGGCCTGGCCGTCGTCAAGGATCTTGCGGAACATCTCCACGCCGGTCACCGTGGTCGTCTGTGCCTTCGTCTTGATGCCGATGATCTCGACCTGCTCGCTGGTGTGGATGGTGCCGCGCTCGATCCGGCCGGT
>Ga0335075_10002255_pt1 | contig 31193 bp, 26 predicted proteins | sample Lox_Sample_24_FD_206723 | JGI IMG/M metagenome (GOLD analysis project Ga0335075, IMG submission 206723) | Soil microbial communities from Loxahatchee National Wildlife Refuge, Florida, United States - Lox_Sample_2.4 | ecosystem: Environmental > Terrestrial > Soil > Wetlands | place: USA...
CCTTCTGGCACTTGCGGGCGTTTGAATCGCCAAGTGTCAATTAGGAATGGATGGCTGAATGCGCGGCAGCCGCTCGCCCGTTCTAAACACAGAGGACACCGAGAAAGGCCACAGAGAGCTCGGAGAAACCCAATTCAGCGTTGAAATGGCTCCATGCGCGGCGGTCGCTCGTCCGTTCTAAACACAGAGGACACCGAGAAAGGCCACAGAGAGCTCGGAGAACGCGCAATCAGCGCGGACCGGTCACCGATCTTGGCGCGGAAGCAGCAGGGGCCCCGAGCGGCTCGGTGCGCGGACCGTAGTGCGGCAACGGTCGATCGAGCTCGTAGGCGCCGAGGTCAGGCGCCTTGCCGGTGAAATCGTCGTTGATTGTGGGCAGCAACGTGCCGGCATCGATGGCGGCAGAGCCGGGCTTCAGACGGAAATCGAAATCCTCGGGATTGTAGAGACGCTGCGGATCGGATTTGTCCGGCTCGGTGACCTTCACGAAAATATCGAAATCAACGAGAACGCTGTGCTGCTCCTGCCTGGTAGTCTGCTGATACTCGGCGAGCGACTTGAAGTGGCGCGTGACGAGCGAAGGAGCCTGGTAATCGGCGGCCACGTCGAAGGGCGGCGAGTCCCACTCGAACGCATTTTCCACGCCCGGGTTCGCGCGATAGCCGTTGTAATCAGAGCTGGAATAGTTCGTGAAGGTGCGCAGATTCATCACCGGATCGGCCCAGCCGTCACCCAAAATCAGATTATTCAGGAAATGAACGTTTGACGCCGGCCCCAACAGGTGCCCTTCCCCGACGAACGTGTTCTGATAGACGAGCACGCCGGCGGGTGTATCGACGAATTTGAGCGGTCCGCCGGTCGTCGTGTCGTAGATTAGATTCTGATAGAAGTACAGCGGGCCGCCGAAAATAGGCTGCGCGCTGAGCGCTCCTCCCGCCGAGTTGAAGCAGCGATTCCGGAAGACGCGAATATTGTGCGCGCCGCCGTCGGCCTCGATGCAATTGTCCGCCATGTTGTAGATGTCGTTGTTGTAGAAGTCGATCGACACGGGCACGCGATCCGCAATTTCGTTGGGGGTGCCGTCGGGATCACCGTAGGTGGCGACGTCGATGCCGTCGTGCCAGTTCGCGACGTAGTTGTAGGCGACGACGTGTCCCTGGCCGTAAATCTTGATCGCGTATTCGGAAGTGATCAGCGCGGGGTAGCCGGGAAATTTCGCCCAGACGGCGGGAGTCCACCAGCTTTGCAATTTTTCGGGATTGTGGCGGCCGATGAAGACGTTGTCGGCGATGTAGAAATCCTTCGAGCCGGACCAATCGTCCTCGACGCCGCGGCCGACATTTTCGATGCGTGAATGCTTGAGCGTGAAGCCGCTCGAGCCGGCGATATTCTTGTAGCCGAGGAGAAAAGCGACGTTGGTGTTGCGAACCGTGATCCCCTCGAAATAGTTGTAGTTCGCGGCCATCAGGTTGAAGAGATTCTGGCAGCCATCGCCATCGAAGATCACTTCGCCGTCGCCCGCGCCCTTGATGACGATGGGCTTGTCGGGAGTGCCGCTGGCTGTGAGGTAGTAGGTGCCGTCGAACGGGGTGCCGTACGCGGCGATGGTGCGGTCAAAACCGCTGTAGACGAAGCGATTGTCCTTGTAAACGCCGGCGTGCACGAGAATCACGTCTCCGGGATGGACGCGCGGCGGCAGGACGTTGGAGTGATCGGACTCGTCCGCGCCCATGTAATACGCGGCGAGCAGTCCGGTGAACGCGGGCTGCTGCTTCGCGCCGGTGTAGCCGAAGGGATAGACGTTGTACACATGGCCGCCCGAAGCAGGCTCGGGCTCAGGGCGTGTGCGAACCACGACCGTGCGGACTGCTTTGCCTTTCACGCCGTCGGGATCGCTGAGAACGAAGCGGCACTCATATTCGGAGCCGGGATCGAGATCGAGCAGGCTGCCCGCGAACATGTTCGGCGCGACGTAGCTGAAGTAGTGGCCGCCGCCATCGCGCGGAACGCCACCGAGCACTTGTTCGCGATCGAGGCGCAGCAGCGGGAGCGCCTGGCGCCACGCGTTCTCGCCCTTCTTGCGGAAAGTGACGTCGACGCGCGCGTTGCGATTGTCGTCTCCGGAGATCCGCCATTCGAAACCGAGCGATACGAGCGCGGGCGGTTCGACGGTGAGCGGGCCGGCGATCGTGCTTTTCTGGCACCAGGCGGGGCGCGGAAAGAAAATCACGAAAACGAGCGCAAGAAGGAGCGGGCGAATGGGGCGGATCCGGTTCGCTGCCCGCATCACTGGATGAATCCATCGACGCGCAGCACCCGCTGAAATCGCGGATCGGACCGCACCGCTTCGTACCGGGGATCCACCTTGAGCCATTGCGATTCGCCTCCGTTCCCCGGCTCGGAGCCTTCCTCGATCGCTTCGATCGCCTGATCTTTTCTGCCGAGGGCCACGAGAGTGGCAGCACGATAGACGGGACTGGAGCCTCCCGGTTTCACGGTGTCGTCGAGCTCAGCGAGAAGAGACTCGGCTTGCTCGTGCTTTCCGGACGTGGCGTAGGCGTGCCCAAGGTAGTCCAGATAGACGGCAGGGCGACCGCCCGAAAGCGCCATGGCCTTTTGAAATTCGGCGATCGCTGCGTCAGGCTGTCCCTCTTGCTCGAGAGCCAGGCCCCGCACCGTGTGCGCCACCATGAAATCGGGATCACGCTGCAGGACGTTCTCGGAGAGCCTCTGGGCGCCGGGATAATCTGCGGCGAAATATGAGATATAAGCCGCGGCCGTGGTGACGATCAGCGAGAGCGGGTCGAGCTGCTGCGCCTGGCGAATCTGGGCCAAGGACGCGTCGCGCCGGCCGAGAGCCGCGAGGCATAGCGCGTACCAGTGATGAGCGGGCGCGTAGCTGTCGTCCAGCTCGATGGCGCGTTGAAACTGTTTTTCCGCGTCGCCCCAGTTGAAATCCCACATGAAGTCGACATAGCCGAGAGACGCGTGGCCTTCGGCGAGGGTGTCATCGAGTTGGACCGCTTTCCGGGCGGCCGCGCGCGCCTTCGGAATGCCGTCGGCTCCCGGCAGGTACCCGTAATAGATCAGCTGATTGTAGGTGTCCGCGAGGCCGGAGTAGGCTTGGGCGTAATCGGGATCCTCTTCGATGGCTTCATTAAACGAGCCGATGGCGGCTTGCATGCCGTCCGGGGAGCGCTTGTTGAGCTGGTAGCGACCGAGAAGATAGGAACGGTAGGCCTCCGGGACGGGCGTTCCGGCGCCGGACAGAGCCATCTGCTCCTGCGGCGTGAGCTGTATCTGAATCTGGTGGGCGATGTCCTGCGCCACTTCTCCCTGCAGCCGCGCGAGATCGCCGAGGCGGCGATCGTATTCGTGCGCCCAGAGATGCGTTTGATCGTCGGCGCGGATCAACTGCGCGGTGATGCGAAGCCCGTCGCCGGCCTTGCGAATGCTGCCTTCGAGAACGTAATTGACTCCGAGCTCCTGGGCGATCTGGCGGATGGATTTGGAGCTGTGCTTGTAGCTCATCGCGGACGTGCGCGCGATCACTCCCATCTGTTGATGATTGAGCTCGCCGAGCTGGGTGATCATCTCTTCGGTGAAGCCGTCGGTGACGTAATCCTCGCCCGGATCGCCGGTGAGGTTGTCGAAAGGCAGGACGGCCAGCATCGCGCGGCCCGGCGGGGGCGCGGGCCTGGGGCGCGAGTAGCGCAGGGCGAAAGAAACGGCGGTCGCAACCACGATCAAGACCAGGCCAAAGGCAAAGGCTTCGCGGCGCCGCGAAATCGCCTGGAGTTCGGCGGTGTCCCGGGCGACATTGCCTTGCTGTGCCGCTCGATCGGCGGGGTCTCGGTCGAGCGAAATCTTGAGGGCCGGCGCGGCGAGGGAGATTCCCGGCGGATTGGCGGCGCGCGCTTCCTCGCCGGCGGCGGCGCGCTCGACGGGAATGATCAGGCGATAGCCGCGGCGCGGGATCGTCTCGATGTAGCGCGGCTTGTCGGCACTGTCGGAAAGCGCGTCACGAAGCTTACTGACAGCGGTGTTAAGTCCGGTTTCGAAATCGACGAACGTGTCCTCCGGCCAGAGGCGGCGTTTGAGCTCTTCGCGAGTGACCAGTTCTCCCGGACGCTCGGTGAGCAGCGCCAGCACGCGCAGCGGCTTCTCCTGCAGACGGATGCGCGACCCGCCCTTGCGGAGTTCACCTGCACGCAGATCCAGCGAATAGGCGCCAAACCGAACAGTCGGCGAGGTGGTGGCCGGCTCCATGAGGTGTCCTTCTGGCGAAAGACGAGTGGGCGAGATTCTAACACGCGTGAGGCGTTTGGCCAGAGAAGTTTCGGATGAGGCTAACGGCCATGCGGTCAGGCGGTTACCCGGTAAGGTTTGATAAAGATAAAAATTTTCCCCAGTGCATTGACCCGTTTCGAATCATCGCAGAGACTCCCGCGCATCCTTTCCCCAGGAGTCGTCGTAACGTGGAACACGAAAGATCGCTTTCCAACGAGGCGGAATTCGAATACTGGCTGGCGGCGGCGTTCGAGAAGGAACGAGCGCGCCTCTACGTGGTGCCGAAACAATCCGGGTCGCAGCTTGTGGCGCCGGAACGGCGTCTGAGCGACAAAGAGGACGAGCCCCCGAGAGAAGCGGCATCCGCGTAAGCGCTCGCGGGCCCGCGGATGCAAGTCTCATCCGTTTTTTCTATCGGACGATTCCGAACTTCAAACGAGTCGCCGAGAAGCGCCCGCCGTATGATAGGGCCTCGATTTTTTCCAGGGCTTGCGCCTCTGGACGGGTCGGGCTCCCATGGGCATCCGAATCGCGCTGAATCACAAGACTAAGTACCGCTACGCCAAGCCGGTCTGGCTGTCCCCTCACGTCGTGCGATTGCGCCCGGCGCCGCACTGCCGCACGCCGGTGGTGAGCTACTCGCTGAAGGTCGTTCCGACCGAGCACTTCATCAACTGGCAGCAGGACCCGTACAGCAATCGTCTGGCGCGGCTTGTCTTCCCGAAAAAGACGTCGGAATTTTCCGTTGAGGTGGATTTGGTGGCGGACCTGACCGTCACGAATCCGTTCGACTTTTTTCTCGAGAAGTATGCCGAAGAATATCCGTTCGCCTACGACTCGATCCTCGCACGGGAGCTCGTGCCGTACCTCGAGATCGCTCCGGCGGGCACGGGCATGCAGCATCTGGCTCGCGAGTTGCGCAAGGAGAAGCTGCGAACGGTCGATTACCTTGTTTACCTGAATCAACAGATTCACAACCGCGTGAAATACATCATCCGTCTCGAGGAAGGAATCCAGACGCCGGAGGAGACGCTCTCGCTGCGCAGCGGATCGTGCCGCGACAGCGCGTGGCTGTTCGTTCAATTGCTGCGAAATCTGGGGCTGGCGGCGAGGTTTGTCTCGGGCTACCTGATACAGCTCGCGCCGGACGTGAAATCGCTCGATGGACCAAGCGGCACGGAGAAGGACGTCACCGATCTGCACGCATGGACGGAAGTGTATCTGCCCGGCGCGGGGTGGGTGGGGCTCGACCCCACTTCGGGGCTCTTCGCGGGCGAGGGTCACGTCCCCCTGGCGTGCTCGGCCGATCCGGCGACGGCCGCGGCGATCTCCGGATTCTTCTCGACGGACGACGAATCGGTGATCACCACCGATCCCGCGCTCGAGGTGGACGCGAGCGAGCGCGCGAACGGCAAGGTCAAAGATCACTTCGAATTTTCGATGTCGGTGACGCGCATCCACGAAGACCCGCGCGTCACCAAGCCATATACCGACGAGCAGTGGCGCAGGATCGAGGCCCTCGGCCGGCAGGTGGACGCTGATTTGAAAGCTCACGATGTGAGGCTAACCGTGGGCGGCGAGCCGACGTTCGTCTCGATCGACGACATGGATGGCGCCGAGTGGAATACGACTGCGCTCGGGCCGGAAAAATACCGGCGCGCGAACGTATTGATCCGGCGGCTGCGCGACCGCTTCGCGAAGGGCGGCTTTTTGCATCATGGACAGGGCAAATGGTATCCGGGCGAATCGCTGCCGCGATGGGCGCTCGGTCTTTATTGGCGCAAGGATGGCGAACCCGTGTGGCGCGACGCTGCGCTCGTGGCAGACGAAGACCGGCCGGGACACCGTCATCTGACGGCGGCGGACTCTCGAGAGTTCATCGAAGAACTGGCCAGGCGGCTCGAAGTGAACCCGGCGCATGCGTTGCCGGGCTACGAAGATGTCTGGTACTACCTGTGGAAAGAGCGGCGGCTTCCGGTGAACGTCAATCCGCTCGACAACAAACTCGAGAACGCCGAGGATCGCGCGCGGCTGGCCCGCGTTTTCGAGCAGGGCCTGAGCAAGGTCGTGGGTTACGCCCTTCCGCTGCGGCGCGAGTATTACACCGACGGCACGAGCGCGTGGGAAAGCGGCGCGTGGTTCTTCCGGCCGGAGCAGATGTACCTGATTCCGGGCGACTCGCCGATGGGTTTCCGCCTGCCGCTCGATTCGATCCCGTGGGTGAGCGAATCCGAATATCCGCACGTATACGAGCAGGATCCGATGGCGCCGCGGAGTTCGCTGCCGGGGCGCGCGGCGATTTCGAGACAGCGATACGTCGCCGGAGCGCCCGAGCCCGTGAACCCGCAGGGATACGTCGAGCAAACGCTTGGCGGAGTGCCCAAGCGCCGTGTTCGCAGGGAAACGCGACCACCGGATCTGCCGCCGCTGCCAGGCGAGTCCGCGCCGTGGATCATCCGCACGGCGCTATGCACGGAGGTGCGCGGCTCGGTGCTGCGCGTCTTCATGCCGCCGCAGCATTATCTCGAGGACTACCTCGAATTGGTCGCGGCGATAGAAGATACGGCGGCGACGCTCGGCCTGCCCGTGCTGGTGGAAGGCTACACGCCGCCCCACGATCCGCGGATCAACGCGATCAAGGTGACACCCGATCCCGGCGTGATCGAAGTCAATACACAAGCCGTGGGCTCGTGGGACGATCTCGTCAAAAACACGGAAGGCCTGTACGAGGATGCTCGCCTGAGCCGGCTCGCCACCGAAAAATTCATGCTCGACGGCCGCCACACAGGCACCGGCGGCGGCAACCACATCGTGGTGGGCGGCGCGTGCCCTTCGGATTCACCGCTGCTGCGCAATCCGGGTCTGCTGCGCAGCCTGATCGGGTACTGGCACAATCATCCCGCGCTTTCCTACCTCTTCAGCGGAATCTTCGTCGGACCGACGAGCCAGGCACCGCGCGTCGATGAAGCGCGCAACGATCAAGTTTACGAGCTGGAACTCGCTTTCAAGCAGGTGCCGCAGGGAAAGCCGGCGCCGCCGTGGCTGGTGGACCGGATTTTCCGCAATCTACTGGTCGACGTGACCGGCAACACGCATCGGGCGGAATTCTGCATCGACAAATTGTATTCGCCGGATTCGGCTTCGGGACGCCTGGGACTGCTCGAGATGCGCGCGTTCGAAATGCCGCCGCACGCGCGCATGAGCCTGACGCAGCATCTGCTGCTGGAATCGCTGATCGCTTCCTTCTGGAAGCAGCCGTACCGCGAAAATCTGGTGAGGTGGCGAACGGAGATTCACGACCGGTTCATGCTCCCGCATTTCGTGCGTCAGGACATGGAAGATGTGGTGACCGATTTGAACCACGCGGGCTACCCGCTGCAGCTCGAATGGTTCGCCCCGCATTTCGAGTTCCGGTTTCCGCACTACGGCACCATCGAGCACCGCGGCATCGAACTCGAACTCCGCCAGGCGATCGAGCCGTGGAACGTGCTGGGAGAAGAGTCGACCTCGACGGGCGCGGCGCGCTACGTGGACTCGTCGGTCGAGCGGCTGCAGGTTCTCGTCAACGGCATGGTGGACCCGCGCCATATCATCACCTGCAACGGCCATCGCGTCCCGCTTCATCCGACGGGAACGAATGGGCAGTTCGTAGCGGGCGTGAGGTACCGCGCGTGGCAGCCGCCGAGCTGCCTGCATCCCACGATCGGCGTTCACTCGCCGCTTGTCTTCGACATTTTCGACAAATGGTCGGGCCGGTCGATCGGCGGCTGCACGTACCACGTAACGCATCCCGGCGGCCGCAGCTACGAGCGCTTCCCCGTGAACGCCTACGAGGCCGAAGCGCGGCGCATGGGACGTTTTTTCAAGTTTGGACACACGCCCGGCCCGATGTCCGTCGGCGAGGAGAGAGTCAGCAAAGAATTTCCGTTTACGCTCGACTTGCGGGCACAATAGAGACGCTCAAGTATGCATCCGCCCATTTCTCGGGACGCTGTCGACACAAACCCGGATTCTCCCCGCAGCCTCGCCGGCAACTACCCCGCCAATCCGAGTATCGCCGATGAAATGATCGCCGCCGACGGTTCGCTGCGGCCGCACTGGCGGCAATTCGTTTCGATGCTCGACCTGCTGGGCGCCGAAGAGCTGCAGCGGAGCCGGGACCACGCGCGGCGGCTGATGCGCGAAAACGGCGTGACGCATACGGTCTACGGCGATCCAGGAGGATGGAACCAGCCGTGGAATCTCGACCTGATCCCGCTGCTGATTCCGTCCCACGAGTGGGCGCACCTTCGCGAAGGTTTGATTCAGCGGGCGCGGCTGCTTGATTCGCTGCTCGCCGATCTTTATGGCCCGATGCGCACGGTGCTCGACGGCCTGCTGCCTCCTGAACTCCTCTGGGCCAATCGCAGCTTCTTGCGCGCATGCCACGGCGCCAAGCTCCCCGGCAACCGCTGGCTGCACCTGTACGCCGCCGACCTGGTGCGAACGCCCGCGGGCGGGTACGAAGTGCTCAACGACCGCACTCAGGCCCCGTCGGGCGCCGGATACTCGCTCGAGAACCGCATCGTGCTGTCGCGGGCGCTGCCGGCGGCGTATCGCGAGTGCAGAGTGCAGCGGCTCGCGCCGTTCTTCGGGGCGCTGCGCGACACGTTGGTGTCGCTCGCCCCCGCGAATCGCACGAATCCGCGCATCGTCCTGCTGACGCCGGGCCCCTACAACGAGAGTTACTTCGAGCATTCCTACCTGGCGCGCTACCTCGGTTATCCGCTCGTGCACGGCAACGACCTCACGGTGCGCGATGCCACCGTCTACCTCAAGACGGTGGGCGGCCTGCAGCGCGTGGATGTGATCCTTCGCCGCGTGGACGACAATTTCTGCGACCCGCTCGAACTGTTCGCGGGCTCCTACCTCGGCGTGCCGGGCCTGCTGCACTCGATTCGCCAAGGCAACGTCACGGTCGCCAACGCGATCGGCACGGGCGTTTTGCAAGCTCCGGGGCTCTTGCCGTTTCTGCCGGGGCTTTCGCGGCGCCTGCTCGGCGAAGAGTTGAAACTGCCTTCCGTGCCCACGTGGTGGTGCGGCCAACCCAAGGAATTGCAATTCGTCCTCGAGAACCTGGCCGAGCTCGTGATCAAGTCCGCATTCCCGACGCTCGGCGAGGACCCGATCTTCGGCCCAGCGCTCACGCGCTCGCAGCTGGAAGAACTCGCGACGCGCATCAAGGCACAACCGGACCAGTACGTCGCGCAGAAACAGGTGATGTCGTGCACGATGCCCGCGCTGATCGAGGACCGCGTGCAGCCGCGACGTTTCGTCCTGCGATCGTTTCTCGCGGCGTGCGGCGATTCCTACGCGGTGATGGACGGCGGCCTCACGCGGATCAATCCCTCGAGCGATTCGCTGGTCGTCTCCCTCCAGCGTGGCGGCGGGACGAAGGACACGTGGATTCTTTCCGACGGCCCTGTGAGCCAGATGACGCTGCTGGTCACGTCGCGGCAGCGCGTCCTGTTCAATCGCGGAGGCGGCGATCTGCCGAGCCGCATCGCCGACGATCTCTTCTGGCTCGGCCGCTACGTGGAGCGCGCCGAGGCTCGCGCGCGGCTGGCTCGCGCCGCCTTCGTCCGCGCGCTCGAAGAGGACGGAGGCGAGGGCACCAGCGCGACGCAAATGCTGCACGCCGCGCTGCACGCGGCGGAAAATTCGCCCCGCGCTCCATCGTCAACGTCGCGCGCGGAGTTCATACGGGCGGTCATGGGCGACGACGAAAGTGGCGGCATCAGCAGCCTGCTCGCGCAGGTCCACAATCTCGCGCGCATCCACCGCGAAAGACTGTCTCCGGATTCCTGGCGCATCATCGAAAACATGCACCAGCGCGTAACGCGCTATAAAGCGGACGCGGAGCAGTCCTCGGCCGCGTGGCTCGATCTTCTGAGCGATCTGGTGGTCGCGTTGGCCGCCTTCATCGGCCTCTCCGCTGATTCCATGATGCACAGCCAGGCATGGCGCTTCCTCGACATGGGCCGCCGGCTCGAGCGCGCTCTTTTCCTGGCGAAGCTTCTGAACGACACGGTCGTGAACCCGGGAACCGACCCCGCTCTGCTCGAAGCGATCCTCGAGATCACTGAGAGCGCGTTCCCTTACCGGCGCCGCTACCTGATGCAGCTCGAGACGGAAGCCATCGTCGATCTGCTGGTGGCCGACGAAAATAATCCGCGAGGCGTTGCCTTTCAACTGGCCACGATCGCCAAGCATCTGGCCGCGCTGCCCCACGACGCTTCGCATCCGAGCTGCGAGCACGACAACGAGCTTCTCCAGGGCTTGCGCGCGTCGCTGCAAACCGCCAACCTCAACGAGCTTTGCACGGTGCCGGCCGGCGAGCGGCGCGAAGGATTGGCCGCGCTGCTTTCGGATGTGCTCGATCGCACCACGCTGCTTTCGGATGCCATCGCCCATCTCTATTTCTCGCACGCGGCAGTTTCCCCCGTGCTGTGGCAGATGTCCGAGGAGCCGGCCACGTGAAATACCGGATCACGCACTCGACGACGTACGAGTATGCGGATGCCGTCTCGCTCTCCCACAACGTGGCGCGCTTGCGCCCGCGCGACAACGGCACACGGCAGATATGCCTGAAGCACGACCTTTCCGTCCTGCCCGTTCCCAGCGATCGCAGCGATTCATTCGATTATTTCGGGAACCACGTTTCCTACTTCAGCCTCCAGGAATCGCACAACCAGCTGAAAATCGTCGCACGCAGTGAAGTGGAAGTGACGCCGGCGCCCCGCCCGGATTTTTCGCGCGGCCCCTCGTGGGAGAGCGTGCGGGACGAGCTTCTCGCGAGCGCCGATGCGGAAACACGCGCGGCGCGGGAATTCACCTTCGATTCCACGTATGTGATCCGTTCCTCCGATCTCGCCGATTATGCTCTGCGCTCTTTTGCGCCCGACCGCCCGTTCCTCGAATGCGTGCTCGATCTCACCGAGCGCATTCACGGTGAATTCGAGTTTCTGCCCGGCGCGACCAAGGTTGGCACGCCGGTCGCGGACGTGCTGCGGATGCGCAAAGGCGTGTGCCAGGATTTCGCGCATCTTCAGCTCGGGTGCCTCCGGTCGCTCGGTTTTGCCGCCCGCTACGTGAGCGGCTACATCGTCACCACTCCGCCGCCGGGGCAGCGGCGGCTGCAAGGCGCTGACGTGTCTCACGCCTGGGTGAGCGTCTATGCGCCCGATCTGGGCTGGATCGATTTCGACCCCACCAATGGACTCGCGCCGTCGGACGCTCATGTGACGGTCGGCTGGGCGCGCGATTACGACGAAATCGGCCCGCTCCGAGGAGTCGTGGTAGGCGGACGCCGGCAGCACCTGGACGTTTCGGTGGACGTGGCGTCGATCAACCAGTAGCGCCCGGCGCAGGATGTGCACGGGTACCGCCGACCTTAACATCCTTCAAATCAGTAACCTGCCAGATGATGATTCCCATCCAAAGGAACGATTGGACAGCTCCGACAGTGGTTGCTAGCTTGGTTCAATGTATGTCCTAATAGCCTTAGACGAAGAGCACGGCGTCCTTCATCCCGTCACCAGCCCGCTTTCTGCGGCGGGCACGCCCGGCGAGCAATTGGGCCAGGCGGCCGAGTTCGTCGCGGCGTTGATGCGTGGCGGCGCGTGCGACACCTATGAACTCGAAAGCAACCAATGGGTACTGGAAGTTCGGGCGTCCGCCGTCTCCGGCGGCAGGCACTGGACCCATTGAAGCCGTCGTCGAAACTCACCGTTCGATAAACCCTAAGGTTTCCGCCCCGCCCAGGACGCTGCTCGGGCTGATTGGTCCCTACGCGGCCGCTGCGGCGCTGGTGGCCTTTGCCTTCGCTCTGACGTTTGCGCTGCGCTATTTTTTCCCGTATCCCGTCCTCTTTTTGTTTTTCGCCGCGGTGATGGTGAGCGCGTGGTTTGGGGGAAGAGGGGCCGGATTGTTCGCCGTTCTTCTTTCAACGATCCTCACGGACTATTTCTTTGTTCCTCCGTTCAATTCGTTCATCGTCGACGCCACCAACATCTCTTACTTCGGCGCCTTCGTGGTTTGCGCGCTGGTGGCGAGCTGGGTGAGCTCGTCGAAGAAGAAGAGCGAGCAAGCGCTGAAGGAAGCGCGCAATCAGCTGGAGATTCGCGTGGCGGAGCGGACCGTCGAACTCGAGAAATCGAATGCCGAGCTGCGCTGGACGATCCAGGAGCACGACAAGGCGCAGGAGGCCCTGCGGGAGACGCAGACAGAACTCGCCCATCTTTCGCGGGTCTTCAGCATGGGCGAACTTACGTCGTCGATTGCCCACGAAATCAGCCAGCCGCTCACGGCGGTCGTCACGCACGGCCATGCCTGCCTCGAATGGCTCTCCGCATCCCCGCCGAACGTCGAAAAGGCGCGCCGCACCACTGAAAATATCATTCAGGACGGCACGCGCGCCGGCGCCGTGTTAGGCCGCATTCGTTCGCTTTTCAAGAAAGAGTCGCCCGCCGAGGATTGGCTCGACATGAACGAAGTGATCGGCGAACTCACGATCTTTCTGCGCGACGAAGCGAGCCGCCGCGGCATTTCGATTCAGACGGAGCTGGCCCGCGAGCTGCCGCGCGTCAAGGGTGACCGCGTACAATTGCAGCAGGTGGTGCTGAATCTGCTTATGAACGGCATGGACGCCATGAACGGCCTTGCGGGCGGCGCGAAACGCCTGCTGATCGGGTCGACGCGGCATGACGCTCGCTCGATCCTGATTTCCGTGGAGGATTCCGGCGTCGGATTGCGGCCGGAGATCGAACAGCGCATCTTCGAGCCTTTTTTCACCACCAAGCCGCAAGGAATCGGCATGGGACTCTCCATCAGCCGCACGATCGTGGAATCCCACGGGGGCCACCTCTGGGCCGAATCCGGACGCGCGCGCGGCGCCGTCTTTCAGTTCACGATTCCGCTCGAAGGAGAATCCGATGCCTGAGACCAACCCCGCTATTTTCGTTGTAGACGACGACGCGTCTGTCCGCGACGCGATCAGCAATTTGCTCGAGTCCGTCGGCTTGCACGGCGAGACGTTCGCTTCCGCGGACGAATTTCTCAACGCGCCGCGCCCGGAAGCGCCGAGCTGCCTGATCCTCGATGTCAAGCTGCCCGGCCGCAATGGACTCGAAGTGCAGCAGGAGCTGCAAGCCATCGGAATTCACATCCCGATCGTGTTCATCACCGCGCACGGCGACGTTCCGATGACGTCGCGCGCCATGAAGGCCGGCGCGGTGGACTTCCTGGCAAAGCCGTTCCAGAAAAAAGACCTCCTGGACGCCGTCACGCAGGCCCTCGAACGCGATCGCGTCCAGCGTCAGGAGCAGGCCGAGATCTCGGGGCTGCGCGCGCGGCTCGATACGCTCACGGCCCGCGAGCGCGAGGTGATGGATCTGGTGGTCACGGGGCTCATGAACAAGGAGGCGGCGGCCCAGCTCGGCCTCAGCGAAATCACGGTGAAGGTGCACCGGGGACGCGTGATGCAGAAAATGGAGGCTGATTCGCTCGCGGAGCTCGTGGTAATGGCGGAGAAGCTCAAGGCACGCCCCCGCCGGTAAAGCCTATTTTGGCGGGAAGTTTCACTCTATACCAACGGATAATTGATCGACTACGCGCATATTGCTACGTTTTGGTGCCTATGGATACGTCGTGGTCTATCCATTCGGCAGACCGAAGAGTCGTTTCGGCGCGCACGAACGCCCCTGACCACGCCGAAAATCGCGCCGCCGAAGCCTCCGATATTGCCCTTCTGAGCCGTGTCGCAAGCCGCATTTCCTCCGCGTCTCCGCTCCCCGAAGTGCTGCACGACGTCCTGGAGTTCGTGGCCACGGTGGTGAAGTGCGATTCCTGCATGGTCTACGTGCTCGAAGGCGAGGATCTGGTGCTCCGCGCATCGAAGAATCCTCACCCCGAAGCGGTGGGCCGGCTGAAGATGAAGGTTGGCCAGGGCATCACCGGCTGGGTGGCCGAGCACCGCGAGCCCGTCGTGATCGCCGAAGACGCTTACCAGGATCCACGGTTTAAGCTGTTTAACGAGCTCCCCGAAGATCGCTTCGAAGCGTTTCTCTCCGTGCCCGTCGCAAGCGGCGGACGCCTTGTAGGCGTGATCAACGTGCAGAACCGCGCGCCGCATTTCTACGGCAAGCGCGAGGTCGGATTGATCGCGACCCTGGGCTTTCTTGTGGGCGCGGAGATCGAACGCGCGCGGCTCGCTACCGAAAACTCGAATCTCTCGGAACGGCTCGAAGCCCGCAAGATGGTCGAGCGGGCCAAGGGCATCCTCCAGCGCGATCTGAAACTCAGCGAGGAAGAGTCCTATCTCACGCTGCAGCGCGAAAGCCGGCAGCGGCGCCGGTCGATGAAAGAAATCGCCGAAGCCATTATCCTCAGCGAAGAGTTGAAGCGCAGCCGCTAGTTTTCACTCCTTTTCTCGTCTCCACCTCTCATCGAATTAGGAATTGCGATTGCGGCCATCAGAAGTTTGAGTTGGACTCCGGCGTGGAAGTCGCGCAAACTCTGCCCGCAGTTGAGTGGGAAGTTGGCGCTCTTTCCTTTCTCCTTTCCGCGTCGATCGGAGAGCCTGCAGCACGTTCCTGCCAGGTCGAAAGTTCCTTGGGACACAGTGTCGTGTCCTCTCAATAAGCACATCGCGTTCGTGTAGGTAGTCCGCGGCTCCTCGCACTTACAGGCGTCGTTTCGCTGCCGGACTGATCCCGCTGCGGGATTGGTGTTGGCGGTCGTTTCTCCGGCAGCTTGGCGGGGAAGCCTGAGTGGGGCGCGCAAGCCGCGGTGAATCGAAACAGGAGGCAAACATCGTGAGCCGAGACACGATTTTAGTCGAATTGATTTTGGCCGGATTTTTTGCGGTGGCATGTATCCGCACGATTGTTCCCGCGGCGCCTGACAGCAAATTGGATTTCAACGGGCTCATTCGCCTTCCCGGGCGGATCGAGAGATTGCGGCGCTCGCGATGGCAATGGTTTTCGATGGTCGCACTGCTGCTGGTGATCCGGCTGCAGAAAGGAATGCCGCTGGTACTGGAGTTCACCGTGGCGTTGCAGTTCATCGCGTTCATGGCGCTGCCTACCCGGATCGACGCGAAGGAGGTTGTGGCGAAAAAGTGAAGGGCCTGCTCCACGCCGCCGATTTACTGCGCAGGTTGCGGACCCGCATGCGGTTCGGGAAGCTCTCGCGGGCTCCGCTTCAGATGCTACGCCTGCAGGTCTGGCGCGACACGGCGGAATGCGACTGGATGGCGCGTTCCTGGGACGAATGGGACGCGGCTCTTCCCCGCGGGGAGCGCGACCGGCGCGCGTCGTTTCAGGCGCTGCAGGATGCCATCGCCATTCGCGAAATGCTTTTCGCGGTTTTGCCGGACGTGCAGGCCGCCGAACTCCGGGCTTTCCGGCAGACGGCGCGCGAGCCGCCCGAATTGATCATCTTCGGCGCCGTAACCAGAGAGGCCGCCGCGGTGCAGAAAATCACGTCTCCCGTGATGCGGGCGAAGCTCTACGGCTTTCGCTTTTTTCTGGATGAAGGCGTGTTGAAGCGAATGGAAGTTGGGGACGGCAGTTTGCAATTGATCAGTGCATGACCCTCACGGGTCCAGGAGGCAGTGCTTATGGCAGCAAATAAGTCGCAGGGAAGTTATTACACCTTATTCCTGGTGGCCGCGACCGTCTTGTGCGCCGGCATCTACGAGTTTTCCAGCGGTTTCGGAAAGCTCCTGCTGCTGGTGGGCGCGGTGGTGCTCGTCGGTAGCCTGTTCGGGATGATGAGCGTCAAGTCGCAGGAAGGCAAGACGGCCACGCCGGTGTCCGCGATGTCCATGAAATTGCTCGGCGCGGCGGCGGCGTGTCTGGGCTGGGTGATCACGCTGTTCGGAATGCACGTCACCCCCAGCACGGGCGGGCGCATCGTTCTGGCCTTGGTCGGAATTGCGGTCAGCTTGTTCGGGATCATCGTGATTTTGCCGGCAGCTTTCAACAAGAACGCGGTTTGGAAGAGCTAAGGGCGCAGGCTTCACGGCCGCGGCCAACACCACTATGGAGAACACACAACTATGAAATCGATTCGAGGCAGTTGTCTCTGTCTTTGCCTCTTCGCCTTAGCTTTGGCGATGGGCACGGCAGTTCGCGCTCAGGCCCCCGCTGCCGCCGCACCCGCGGCGTCGCCGACCACCGCTGAACTCGCCGCGACCGCCGCAAAGGCGCCCACCACGGCCGATCTGGCCAAGGGCGATCCCGGCGGCAGCATCACCGGCACGATCAACGACGTTCCGGTGTCCGACTCGAAGGCCGGCCTCACTCTCGGCGACGTGGCCAATCAGGTCGGACAAAACAAGATCGCGGCCAACTTCATCTGGACCCTCATCACCGGCTTCCTGGTCATGTTCATGCAGGCCGGGTTCGCGATGGTGGAATCCGGATTGTGCCGCGTGAAAAACGCGAACCACACGTACATGATGAACTTCTTCGTGTACACGGCCGGTCTCTTCTCCTACTGGCTGATAGGTTTCGCCATACAAATGGGAGGCGCGGCCGGCAACGGCAACCTCGGCGGCCTCAACTCCCTGACCGGCGAGCACACCATGACGCTCTTCGGGAAGACGTGGGGACTCTGGGGTGGAGCCGGCCTCTTCCTCGCGGGACACACCTATGACGTCGGCGTCATGGTGATCTTCCTGTTCGAAATGGTGTTCATGGATACCGCCCTCACGATCGTCACCGGCGCATGCGCGGAACGCTGGAAGTTCCTGGCGTTCTGCGTCTCGTCCTCGATCATGGGCGCGCTCACCTACCCGATCTACGGCAACTGGGCCTGGGGCGGCGGCTGGCTCTCGCAGCTCGGCGTCAACAACCAGCTTGGCAAGGGCTATTGCGACTTCGCCGGTTCCGGCGTCGTGCACGCCGTCGGAGGCATCACGGCGCTCGCCGTCTGCCTGATCGTCGGCCCGCGCATCGGCAAGTTCAACCGCGACGGCTCGAGCAATCCGATCATCGGCCACGACATTTCGGCCGTCCTGATCGGCTGCTTCATCCTCGCCTTCGGATGGTTCGGATTCAACCCGGGCAGCACGCTCGGCGCTTCCGCCGCCGGCAACCTCCGCATCGGCACGATCGCCGTCGATACGATGCTCGCCGGTTGCACCGGAACCTTCGGAGCCATGCTCTACATGTGGATCAAGAACGGCAAGGTCGACGCCTCGATGAGCGGCAACGGCCTTCTCGCCGGCCTGGTCGCCATCACCGCACCCAGCGGCTTCGTCAGCCCGACGGGCGCCTGCATCATCGGCTTGATCGCCGGCGTGCTGGTCGTCCTCAGCTGCGGCTTCGTTGAGAACGTGATGAAAGTCGACGATCCTGTCGGCGCCATCTCCGTCCACGGCACCAACGGCCTCTGGGGCGTTCTCTCGGTGGGCCTCTTCGCCGACGGCACCAGCAACTACGGCGGCGCGTGGAACGGCGTGACGGGTTCGGTCACCGGGCTCTTCTACGGCGACGCGAGCCAGCTCGCCGCCCAGCTCGTCGGCATCTCCACCCTGATCGGCTTCGTTTTCACCTTCAGTTTCCTCATCAACCTCGCTCTCGAAATTTTCGTCGGGCAGCGGGTCTCGATCGAAACCGAAGTGGCCGGTCTCGACCTTCCGGAAATGGGCCAGCTCGGATATCCCGAGTTTGTCTTCAAGCCGGAGCCGGACGTCCTTCTCAACGCCGAGAAGGCCGCCTACGCAGTTGCTTGATTTGAGTTAGCAGTACGCATCCTGGACGGCAGGGCGCGCTCGGCCCGCGCCCTGCCTCCGGGTTGTGCAAGGCGAGTGAAGAAAAGATCGCATCTGCGGCCGAATACGAAGGACACACACAACATGACGGATAACGCCATCGTTCGCATCAATGAAAGCTCCCTCGACGCGCCCGCGCCTTCCATGTCGCTCGCGTTCGTCCCGCCGGCGGCCCAGGGACTCCTCTTCCGGATGTTCGCCGATCCCAATGTGCTCGCGAAAGACGAGCGCGCCGATCTGGTGAAGGAATTGAAGGACTGCGTCGTGCGATACCCGGACGTCTCGGAGCTTCGCGTCGTCTACGGAATGGCCCTCTGCGTAAATCTCCAGGCGCAAGAGGCCATGGAGGAACTCGCCGAGGCCGTGAGCCTCGCTCCCGACAGCTTCATCGCGCACCTCAAGATGGGCGAACTCTGGATGCGCCTGCGCGTCTGCACCAAAGCTCAGGACCACACGAATTACGCCGCCACGCTCGCCGAAAATCTTGCGCAGGCGGAAATCGCAAGGCGCCAGGCGACCGCGATTCGCACCATGTTGCGCGAAGGCATCAACCGCGGCGGCTACGGGTCGCCCTGGCTCCTCTGGGGACGCCTCCGCCGCCTCTGGTCGCGCAATCGCGGCGAGGCCGAAGCCTTGGCCACGGTGGACGCCGGCTGATCGATGCAACCGGCCCTTCAGCTAGCGCTGCTTCTCGCCATTCTGCTCCCGGCCACGAAGTTCGCCGCATCGTTCTGCGCGCGCTTCAACGTTCCCCCCATCATCGGGGAACTCCTGGTCGGCGTGCTTATGGGGCCCGGCGCCATCGGCCTGCTGAACCTGCATCTTTTCAGCGGCGGCCAGGCGACGAGCGCGTTGATGCTGCTCGCGCAGGTGGGCGCGATGGTTTTGATGTTCATCGCCGGCGTCGAGACCGATATCGACCGCATGCGCGAAGCGAGCGTCACCGCGTTTCTCGTGGCGCTCTCCGGCGTGATTTGGCCGTTTCTGTTGGGCGCGGGCGTCGCGCACATGTTCGGCCTCTCCTGGCGGACGGCCTGCTTCCTCGGCGGCGCGCTCACCGCGACCAGCGTCTCCATCTCCGCGCGAACTCTCATGGACGCGGGCCGCATGGCCTCGAAGGAAGCCACCGTGATCCTGGGCGCGGCCGTGATCGACGACGTGATGGGTCTCTTCGTGCTCGCGTTCCTGGCCGCCTCCATCACCACGGAAAAGGGCACAGCCGTGGGAGTCGCGTCCACCGTCAGCGATTGGCTCCAACAAAAAATCCCCGCCGCCGCGAGCCATCCGCTCGTCGTCCAGATGACGATGATCAGCATCTGCGTGGCCGTCTTCTTCGTCGTGGGGTATGCCCTCGCCAAGAAGTATCTCGACCCGCTGATCCTGCTCCTCCGCAAGCTGACAGCCACCGAAGCGGTTCCCAGTTGCGTGCTCGCGCTCGTGCTCGTCTACGCGGTCTCCGCAGAATGGTTCGGCAGCGTCGCCGCGATCACCGGCGCCTATTTGATCGGCTACGTCTTCGCCGGCTCCGAGTACAAGGCCGATATCGAGCGCAGCTTTTACGCCATCGGCCACGGCCTGCTCATCCCCCTGTTCTTCGTCTCGATCGGCCTCACCAGCGACTACCGCGCGCTCGGCGGCCACTGGCTGCTGCTGGGAGTGATTCTCTTCGTCGCCGTCATCGGCAAGCTCTTCGGCTGCGGCCTTGCGGCGTTCGCCTCGGGGATGGACAAGGTGCGCAGCCTTCGCGTCGGATGCGGCATGATTTCGCGGGGTGAAGTGGGGCTGATCGTCACGGCGATGGCTGCCAGCACCCGTATCTTCAGCGAGGCGGAAATCGCGGTGATGGTCGCCGTGGTGCTGCTCACGACTCTCGTGACGCCGCTGGCGCTGCGCGGCGCCTTCCAGCTTCGCTCCGAGCAGGATTTCGAGGAGGGTTTGCTCGAGCTCGATCCGCTTATTGGATCGGCTTCCGAGCACGCGCCTTTTCCGCCCCCGGCGGCGCGCCCGGCGGATGCCCCGCCCGACGATGCGAGTTTCAGCATGCTCACCACCAGCAAGACGAGCCTGCTTGCCTTTGGCGGCAGCGACAACGCCCAGGAAATGAAGTAGGAGGACCGAGATCAAGCCCGGCGAACAATTGGATCACTACCGCATCGATGGCGTCGTTTCCACGAGCGACGTCGACACGGTCTATCGCGCCACCGATCTCCGCGACAACAAAACGGTCGCGCTGAAAGTGCCTCACCCGCACATGGACGCCGATCTCGTCTTCGCAGAGCGCTTCCAGCGCGCCGCCGAAATCGGTCGCCATCTCGACCATCCGGATATCCTCAAGGTCTTTCCTCAGGAACATCCGACGCAGAATTACATGGTGATGGAATGGGTGGACGGCAAGCTCCTGCGGCAGATCCTGAACGAAGAGAAAAAGCTTCCGCCGGAACGCGCCATGAAGATCGCCTTCGGCATCTGCCAGGCGCTCAGCTATATCCACAATCACGGCATCGTCCATCGCGATCTGCGGCCCGAGCACGTGATGGTCGACGCGGAAAATCACGTCAAGCTGATCGATTTCGGCCTCGCCGCCCAGACCGGCGCGCGCCGCATCACCTTCACGAAGCTCTCCCAGTCCATCGGCTCGCCCGAATATATTTCTCCCGAGCAAGTGCAGGGGAAGCGCAGCGACGCCCGCAGCGATCTCTACGCTTTGGGCGTGATGCTCTACGAAATGGTCACCGGCCGCCTGCCCTTCCACGGCGCGAATTCCTTCGAGATCATGAACGACCGCCTGATCGAGCACCCCGTGCCGCCGCGGGAAATCGATCCTTCGATCTCGGCGCACCTCCAGGAAGTGATCTACCGCGCCATGGAACGCGAGCCGCAATATCGCTATCCGAACGCGCACGATTTCGCTTTCGACCTCGAACACCTCGACCAGGTGGGCGTCGCCGCGCGGCCCGAGCTGCAGGATTGGAGAAAGCGCCGCGCCGCAACCACCAGGAAGACGCTGCTCTACGCGGCCATGGTGCTCGTCCCGATTGCCATTTTTGCGTTGCTCTTCTATTTCGCCCGCCGCTAGCGAACCCCAGCGAAACAGGCCTATTCCGCGCCGATCTTGCGTGCCAAGCCCGGTTCTGGTACTGATGTACCTCCCGATGCGTCCCAAAATGAAGCTTTCGCTCCATTCGAAAAAACTCGGTACGGCCCTACACTCGGCAAAGAGGTGGCTTGGTATGTCATCGAAAGAGCGGCGTGCGTCCCGGCGTTTTCTTATCCGCATTCCACTGACGGTTCGCTGGGCGAATGAACACGTGATCGGCGAGGCCAACACCGAATCGCGCGAAGTGAGTTCGCGGGGGGTCTACTTCCACCTGCCGAAGGATTTGCAGCGCGATCTGCCGGTCGAGATCATCATGACGCTTCCGCACGAACTCACGCAGGCGGGTCCCGTGTGGGTGCGCTGCCAGGGGCGCGTGCTGCGAAGCAGTCCCGAAAATTCAGGCGCGGTCGGCGTCGCGGTGGCGATGGAGGGCTACCAGTTCATGCGCACGGCCAGCGGTGCGGAGCCCGATGTGCCACAGGGATTCCATTCCGGCCTATAGAATCCGTCCGGCCGCCTGGCCGATCTCGGCAACCAGGCACCCATCGAAAAGGATTTGCCTGTAGGGGCGCTGCTTGCCGCGCCCCTTCGGAGCCAGTATCTGCGGCAAACAGGGGGCGACCCACGTGGGCGTTTACTACTTCTTCGCGGCTTCCTGCTTCTTGTACGCGTCCCACGAAATCGAGATCAGGTAGGCGTGAATCGCGTCGGCGTCCGCCTGGCTCAATACTCCATTCCACGGCGGCATTCCCGCGTTCTTCAGAATCCCTCCGAGCACGATCTGATTGAACGCGTCATGCGTCTCGGGACTCATGCGCCGCAAATCGGGCGCGAGCCCGCCCGGCTGGTTGATGTGGCACATCGTGCAGTGAGCCGCGAAGAGCTCGCCTCCGTGTTTCACCGTCTCCGCGGAGGCCTTCAGCGGCGGAGGCTGCGGAATCGGCCCGGGCTTCGGGACGAGCGGAGGAATCGGCGTCGCGCCGCCATCGAGCTTGAACGCGAGGACGCGGCCCTCATTGCCACGCTGGTACGACGCGGCCTCGGGATGCGCGAAGCTCCAGCCACCGCCGCCCCACGCAGCCATCACCGCGATGTACTGCACTCCATCGATTTCGTAAGACATCGGCGCGGCCACGATCGTCGTCCCGACGTCGATATCCTTCAGCAATTTTCCGGTGCTCGCGTCATACGCGCGGAAGTGGCCCGAGCCGGTGCCTTGAAACACGAGGCCCCCGGCGGTCGAGAGCACGCCCGCGTGGTCCCACCAGTCCGCCGGCCCCACATTCCACACCGCCTTGCCGCGAATCGGGTCCCACGCTCGCAGGTACGTCTTCCCCGAGAATTGCGACTCCTGTCCATTTTCGATCGTCGGGATGTAGACGAGCCCGGTATCCGGGTCGTACGACATGGGATTCCAGTTGTGCCCGCCCATTGGTGAAGGCTCGATGAAGCGCCCCTTGCCGTTCGTCGAGTTGCGGAAATCGCGCGCGTCCGCCTCGATCGCCGGCCGCCCCGTTTTCAAATCGACGTGATCGGCCCACGTGACCGGCACGAATTTATTTGCCGACAGCACCTTCCCCGTCGCGCGATCGATGATGTAGAAGAAGCCGTCCTTCGACGCCTGCATCAGCACTTTGCGCGGCTTCCCGTCGATCGTGAGATCGGTGAGGATGAGATCCTGCACCACGTCGTAATCCCACTGGTCGCCGGGAACCTCCTGGTAATACCAGGCCAGGCGCCCCGTCGATGCATGGATCGCGAGAATCGACGATATGTAGAGGTTGTCGCCGCCCGAGGGGCTGCGCTTCGATTGATCGAAAAACGTCCCGTTGCCCGTGCCGAAGTACACCAAGTTGAGGTCGGGATCGTACGCCATTCCGCCCCAGACGGTCCCGCCGCCGCCCATCGCCCAATCGCTCTTCGGGTCCCACGTTTTTTGCGCGGCCGCGAGCTCGGGATTCTCGAGCGGCTTGCCCGGCGCGGGCGGCACCGTGAAGAAGCGCCACGCGAGCTTCCCGGAATCGAGATCGTAGGCGCTCACGTAACCGCGCGCGTCGAATTCGCCGCCTGCATTGCCGATCACCACCACGGTGCCCGCCACTTGCGGCGCGCCCGTGCTCGTATAGCCGCGCTTGTGATCGACGATCGTATCGACGTGCCAGAGCACAGCGCCCGTCTTCGCATCGAGCGCGAAGAGCCGCCCGTCGAACGACGCGACGTACACCTTGCCGCGCCACACGGCCACGCCGCGATTCACTTCGTCGCAGCATGACTCACGGTTCACCGCTAGGTTGTTATGAGGATCGAACGTCCACATCTCTTTGCCGGTCTTCGCGTCGAGCGCGTACGCGATCCCTGTCGGCCCGGACGTGTACATCACGCCGTCGACCACGATCGGCGTCGCCTCGAGTCCGCGGATGGTGTGGGTGTCGTAGGCCCATGCGAAGCCGAGCCGGTCGACCGTCTGCATGTTGATCTGCGTGAGCGGCGAGAAATGGCCCTTGCCGAAATCGCGGCCGGTCGTGAGCCATTGCCCGGGATGTTCATTCGCAGCCATCAGCCGCGCGCGGTCGATCTGCCCGTACGCCTCGTGCGAGTGCCCCGCTTGCGCGAGCGCGCTCCTGCCGTGGCTGACCATCCAGAACGCGGCCGCAGCCACGAGATACGCGCCCGCCGCCCGAAGGAATTTCGGTCTCATCTATGGCACCCAGGGTGACGGCATGCCGTATGGCACGCTGATGAACACGGCCTCGATTTGCCGGATTTTGCCGTCCTGAATCCGGAAAAGCTCCAGCAGGCAGAGCGTGCTCGGCGTCCGCATCGGCGAATCGATCACCGTGCCGTCGGTCAGCTTGAACGTTCCCAGTGCGCCCGAGTGATCGATGAATCCGGCGGCCAGCACGAGCTGCCGCTCCTCGTCCACCAGCGGAAAGCGCCGGCCGCGCAAGAGCGTGTCGTAGCGGTAGTTGCCCATTTTGAATTGATCCGCGCAGCCCAGATTCGCTACCGGAATCAGCTTCACCAGGTCGGGATTGTGCGTGGTCTGCAGGCCGTTTTCCACGCGGTTGCAATCGTCGCTGAACTGCGTGAAAAGCGTGCCGTCGTTGAGCTGCAGCGTGTTGAAGTAGCCGTCCGCAAGCGCGATCAGCCGCGCTCGCGGGACGCGCTGGTCCGGCGGAACGATTTCATTGAGCACCGGCTTTTCCACCAGCTGCGGATGCGTGGGGAAAGGTTCGCCGGTCGCCGGGCGGTGAATGATCGTCTCCACTTCCGCGATCTTGCCGTCCACCACTTTCAGGCGCAGCGCATACACTGAGGTCGTGCGCGTCTCAGTAACCAGGCCGAAGAATCCCACCTCGCCCGTCGTGGGATCGGCGAAGCGGAGATTGTAGTCGCCGAAGCTCGTGATCGTGCCCCACAAGCCGTCGCCCACCCGCAGCGCCACGTTGTTTTCCGTGTTCTTCACGAACTTGGCCCACGGCACTTGCCCGGGATCCTTCGCCTTGAGCCCGTCGAGATACTTGTCGAGGAATCCGTACAGGCATTCGCGATTGCAATCGGGCCCCACCGCGTTCTGCATGTGCTCGGATTCCTGCGCCCGGCTCGGATGCGCGGCGATTGCCGCGCAAAGGCACAGCATCGCGACCGCCGCCGTGAAGACGACTCTCTTTTTCATGAGCATTCCCCCATTTGCTGCCGCAAACGTGCGCGAATATACCACGGCGCGCCAAGGCGGGTGACCCGCTTTTCCGCTAGATCTTCGGGAGGACGATTCCCTGCTGCGATTGGTACTTCCCCTTCTTGTCCTTGTACGACACCTCGCACACTTCGTCCGATTCGAAGAACACCACCTGCGCCAGCCCTTCGTTCGCGTAGATTTTCGCGGGCAGCGGCGTCGTGTTGCTGATCTCGAGCGTCACGAATCCTTCCCACTCCGGCTCGAACGGCGTCACGTTCACGATGATCCCGCACCGCGCGTACGTCGATTTCCCCACGCAGATCGTCAGCACGTTGCGCGGAATCCGGAAAAATTCCACCGATCGCGCCAGCGCGAACGAATTCGGCGGCACGATGCATACCGCGCCCTTGAACTCGACCAACGACTTCGCATCGAACGCCTTCGGATCGACGATTGTCGAGTTCACGTTCGTGAAAATCCGAAACTCGTCCGCCACGCGCATGTCGTAGCCGTAGGACGACACGCCGTAGCTGATCACACCGTCGCGTACCTGCCGGTCCGCGAACGGCTCGATCATTTTGTGCTCCGTCGCCATCCTGCGAATCCATTTGTCAGACTTCACCGACATCGAGTCCCTCCTGGGAAGTTGCACAGTGTATTACGAGGTGCACCGCTTGACAACCTGCAAACCCCTGTCTAGCATAGATTTCCGGGCAAGTTTGCGGCTCGCCGGAGGTTGTGGTGATCAAGCTCGACATAGTAAACGCCATCGTATCGAAAACCAACATCACTCGGACCAAAGCGGAGCAGGCCGTCGAAACCGTTTTCGACGCCATGAAAAACGCGCTCGGGCGCGGCCAGCGGATCGAACTGCGCCGCTTCGGCGTCTTCAACGTCAAGCCGCGCAAGACCGGCATCGGTCGTAACCCGCGCACGGGACAGCAGGTCAACATCCCTCCGGGCAAGGCTGTGCGCTTCAAGCCCGGCAAGGAACTGCAGGCGCTTCCCGCTGCTTCGGCGAAGTCCTAAGCGAGTCTCGAGCAACCGTTTTCGCCTGCCATCAGGCACAACGCTCCTGCCGCGCCATAGTCGGACGCGCGCGCACCCTAAAACTCATGAGCGATCGCCTGAACGCAGGCAACGGCCACGGTGTCCTTCCCCCTGAAATCATCGAGCTGCACTTTCCGCGGATGATCGAGCCGCCTCCGCCGCCGCGTCCGCGCAAGCGGCCGCTGTGGCCGGCGCTGATCCTCTTTCTGCTCACCGTGATTTCCACACTCGCCGTCGGCGCGGAATTCGCGCAGTCGTACGCCGCGAATCGCGAGCCGTTTTCCGAACCGAATCTGGTCGCCACGATGATCGCGCCGTACAAGCACCCGTCGCTGCTGCTGCTCGGCGTGCCGTTTTCCTTCACGCTGCTCGGAATTCTCTTCACGCACGAGATGGGACATTACGTCGCGTGCAAGATTCACGGGATCGATGTCAGTTATCCCTACTTCATTCCGGCGCCCACGCTGATCGGCACGTTCGGCGCGTTCATCCGCATTCGCTCGCCGATCACCACGCGGCGCGCGCTTTTCGACGTCGGGCTGAGCGGTCCCGTCGCGGGGTTCGTGGTCGCCGTGCCGGCGATGGCCTGGGCCGTGGCGACTTCGCGTGTCGTGCCCGGCGTCGAGCTCAACGCGCCACTGATTTTCGGCAACGCGCCGATCACCAGCCTGTTCATCGCGCTGTTCCACCCGAACGTCGCTCCGAGCTGGGTGCTGCTGAGCCCTGTGGGACGCGCCGCGTGGGTCGGATTTTTCGCGACCGCGCTGAATCTTCTGCCCATGTGGCAGCTCGACGGCGGCCACATCGTCTACAGCCTCACGAGCCGGTGGCATCAGCGAATCTCGCTGGTGCTGGCGGCATCGTTGCTCGCGTGCGGCGCGCTGGCCTGGAACGGCTGGTATCTCTGGGGAGGGCTGCTGCTGGTGCTGAGCCTTCGCTTCCGCCACCCGCGGGTGTACGACACGTGGCAGCCGCTCGATCCCGCGCGCCGCTTCTGGACGATCATCGCGCTGCTCATTTTCGCGTCCTGCTTCACGCTGTGGCCCGTCCGCTGATCGCAACTTCGCTTTTTTATCGGCCCCATTTTCTGCAATAAGAGGTGCATGGAGCATCCCCCTAGCGCGAGTCTTATAGGCCTAGAAATCCAGAAAAGGCGGCTTCTGCCCCTTAGACCTGCCGCATCGCGTTCCATTACGGGAAAACTACGATAGGCTCGTCGACGGCACTCTAGACACCGCCCGCCGACCGCGCGCGCCAGCGCTCGACCAGATCCTTCGCCGCCACGCCCCAATCCGGAAAGTCGAAGGCGAATCCGCTTTCCGCGAGCCTCCCGGGAACGACGCGGCGGCTCTTCAGGATCAGCTCCGTCTCGGTGCGCAGGAAGATTGTGCCGATGGCGAGCATCCATTCGGCCGCAGGCAATCCGACGCGCGTGCCCCACGCCCGCCGCAGCACCGCCATGAATTCCGCGTTCGGCACGGGATTCGGCGCCGCGATGTTAACCGCACCATCGAACTCTTCGTGCGCGATCAGGTGGTCGATCGATCGGACAAAATCGCGGTCGTGAATCCACGACATAAACTGTTTGCCCGAGCCCGACGCGCCGCCCAAGCCAAACCGCACGAGCCTCAACAGGGTGTCGAACACGCCGCCGCGATCCGGGCTCATGACCATCGCTGCACGCAAAGCGATCTTGCGTGTGCCGGGCGTGGCGGACGAAAAGAGCGCGTCCTCCCAACTCGTCGCCACCTTGATGCTGAACGCCCATTTCGCCGGGGCGTCGGGCTCCTTGCCGCCGATTTCACCAGTCGCTTCGTCCATCGCGCGGTCGAAGGCATGGCGGTAAATGGTGGCCGTGCTCATGTTCATCCAGATTTTCGGCGGGCGTGCGAGCTTCGCAATCGTTTGGCCGATCACGCGCGTCGAGCGTACGCGCGACTCCATGATTGCGCGACGGTTTTCCGGTGTGTAACGGCAATTGACATTTCGGCCCGCGAGATTGATCACGAGGTCGGCGCCCTCGAGCTCGGCGGTCCAATCGCCCGGCGTTGCGCCATCCCAGGCGACCACACGCCAGGGCGCCGGCTTCACGTCGCGCGCGAGAACCGTAACGGCATGTCCTTGCGCCTGGAAATGCCGCGCGAGAATCGTGCCGACCTGTCCCGAGCCGCCCGGGAGGACCAAACGGATTTTCGATGAGCCTGCCGAAGCCATTCTTCACCTCACGCTACGAAAGGCTGGTGGGATCGACGTCGACGATCACCGCGGTTTCGGGGAACTGTCTCGCGGCGCAGAAATCGAGGGCGCCGGCGAGCGCTTTGCCGAGCGCCGCGCGCTGCGGCGACTTCAGCACGAACTGAAACCGGTAGTCGCGGCGGAGGCGGGCGAGCGGCGCGGCGGCGGGGCCGAGGATCTTGACGCCGCGCTCCTCGAATGGCGCGAAGTATTCGGCAAGCGCGCGCGACCAGCGGATGGCGTTCTCGACTTTCCGGTCGCGGACCAGCACCGTCGCCAGCGCCGCGAACGGCGGGTAGTGCAGCAGGCGGCGAAACTGGGCTTCCTTCTCGTAGAACGAGGCGTAGTCCTGCCGCGCCGCGTATTCGATCGCGTAGTGCTCGGGATAATATGTCTCGACGAGGACCTCGCCTGACAGCTCGCCGCGTCCCGCGCGTCCTGCGACCTGCGTGAGCAGCTGAAATGTTTTCTCGGCGGCGCGAAAGTCGGGGCGGCCGAGCGCGAGGTCGGCGGCGACAACTCCGACGAGAGTGACGCGCTGGAAGTCGTGTCCCTTGGCCACCATCTGCGTGCCGACAAGAACGTCGATTTCGCCTTTGGCGAAGGCGCCGAGCACCTGCTGGTATTCGCGCTTCGTGCGGACGGTATCGCGGTCGAGCCGTGCAATGCGGGCCGCCGGAAATTGCTCGCGCAGATATTCCTCGACGCGTTCGGCGCCATCGCCGACAAAATACATGTGTTCCGACTTGCATTTCGGGCACAGCTTCGGCGGGCGGATCGAGTATCCGCAGTAGTGGCATTCGAGGCGCTGGCGGCTTTTGTGGTAGGTCAGGGCGATGCTGCAGTTCTCGCACTGCACCATGGCGCCGCAACTTCGGCACATCTGGGACCACGAATAGCCGCGGCGATTGATCAGAACCATCGCTTGCGTCTTTTCCTCGAGGCGCAGCGCGATGGCCGCGCGGAGCGATTCGGAGACGGGCGTGGCGCGGTGCTCGCGGCGAAATTCCTCGCGGAGGTCGACGATGCGCACGGCCGCGAGCGGGCGGTTGGCGACGCGCGAGGTGAGCTGCAGGAGCTGGTACTTGCCCGCGCGCGCGTTGTGGAACGTCTCCAGCGACGGCGTCGCGGAGCCGAGCAAGGCCACGGCGCCTTCCAGGCGCGCGCGATAGACGGCGGTATCGCGCCCGTGGTAGCGGGGCGTTTCTTCCTGCTTGTAGCTCGACTCCTGCTCCTCGTCGACGATGATGAGGCCGACATTTTCGAGCGGGGCGAAAATCGCCGAGCGTGTCCCGACGACGATGCGCGCCTGGCCGTGGCGCACGCGCCACCATTCGCGCGCGCGCTCCGTATCCTGCAAGCCGCTGTGGAGAACGGCGACGTGCTCGCCGAACCTCGCGCGCACCAGGCGTCCTACCCACAAGGTGAGCGCGATTTCCGGGACGAGGACGATGGCGCTTCTGCCGCGCGAAAGGGTGGCCTCGATCGCGCCGAGATACACTTCTGTTTTGCCGCTGCCGGTGACTCCATGCAGCAGGCCGGCGGTGAATTTCTCGCTGACGAGCCAGCGCCAGATATCCGCGAGCGCGGCGTTTTGTTCGTCGTTCAGCGTATTCGATGGCGGCGTGAAATCGGTATCCCACGGGTCCTCACCCGGAACGACCGGTTCCTCCCAGGTGAGAACCATGCGGGCGTTCTCGAGGCGTTGAAGCACCCGAAGAGTAACGCAGGCTCTTTCGAGGAGCAGTTCCAAGGGGAGAGGCGCGCCGGCGTCCGTGAGAGCTTCGCGCACGCGCTTTTCGGGCTCGCCGGCGGGATCGTCCGGCGCTTCGGAATTCCAGGCGATGATCTTTTGCGTGCGCGCTTTGCGATGACGAAGGACTTCGCGCGCGGAGAGATAGCCACGCCGGACGAACGCTTCGGCGGGGGCTTCGTTGATGCGCTTGCGGCGGCCGCTCTTTTCGGGTGTCGCGGCGGCGATTTGATTCAGCAGTTCGGCCTCGCCGCGCTCTTCCTCCGCCAGGGTGAGCCGCTGCGCGAGCTCTTCGATGCGCGCGCGGCCTGCTTCGGTAAGCGAGTATTCGCGGTCGTGGCGCACCTCGACATCGGGAGGAAGCATGGCGCGAAAGGTTTCGCCGATGGGCGCGACGTAATAGCGGCTGATCCATTCGCCCAGCTCGATGAGTTTTGGGGGAAGCGCGGCGACAGGGTCCATCACCTCGGCGATTTCGCGGATCGCGGGCGCAGCGGCAGCGGCAGAACCACGGGAGGACGCGTGCGCGATTTGAGGAGGCTTCGTCGATTCCGCGAGGACCACTCCGATCATGGCGCGCCTCCGAAACGGGACGACCACACGGCGTCCGACGATCGGCTGCCCATCGAGAGGCGCTGCGAGCGATTGGGGCAGGAGATAGGTGAACGTCGAGCGCAGCGGAACGGGCAAGGCGACTTCACAATAGCGGGCAGGCATGAGCGCGAATAGTGTAGCAGGCCACGCACGCGATGAACGGTAGCCGCGGAAAGCGGAGACATGCTGCGGGTAAATCGCCGCAAGGGAATGCGTCTGCCTGTCGGCAGCTGGAAGTTCCAACCCCCTAAAAACGAAATCCCGGGGCTGAAGCCCCATTTTCTTGGCGCATTTTTCGCGAGCCTGAAGGCTCACGCTTCCACCGGTAAACCGTCGCGCATTCGCGCGTCCACCAAGAGCCCCGTGCGCGCGCGCAAACCCGCGACCTCAATTAACCCTGCAGCCGACCGAAGCAATCACACTCTCACGCCGACGGCAGAGATTGCGACTCGCTAAGAGCCGCAGCACGGTCTCACCATGTGTCGCACCTACGGTGCTTGGAAATCCTGGCGTTACGAGTCCCAGCGCTTCCGCGCCGGGCTAACTTCTGGTGCGGACCGGGGACATGCCTGACAGATTGGACCGGGGAGATTCCTGACACTGCGGCGAAGGGCGTGTAGAACGGAGCATGCCCTGGAGAGCGAGCGGTGTGGTGGACGAGAGAACCCGGTTTGTT
>Ga0335075_10002256_pt1 | contig 31186 bp, 26 predicted proteins | sample Lox_Sample_24_FD_206723 | JGI IMG/M metagenome (GOLD analysis project Ga0335075, IMG submission 206723) | Soil microbial communities from Loxahatchee National Wildlife Refuge, Florida, United States - Lox_Sample_2.4 | ecosystem: Environmental > Terrestrial > Soil > Wetlands | place: USA...
CTGGTCGCCCCAGATCCACAGCACGAACAGCACGGTGAACGCGGCCCAGGACAGGTCCTCGTCCGCCAGCACCTTCCGCTCCATGTGATTGCGGATGACGTTGGCCGCCCGGTAGATGTTCGACACGGCGGCCATGGCGGTGAAGTCCAGGTGCTGGTCGCCGATGCGCGCGCGGATGTCGCGTTCGGCCTGGACCAGGTCACCGGCGCTGCCAGCGGCAAGACGACGTGGCATGTCACGATGGTACGTTGCGCACCAGCCCGCGCAACGAGACGCCTCGCGTGCTCAGCCCAGGTCGTAGGCGGTTGTGGGCAGGTCAACGGCGGTAGCCCCGCAGTCGACCGTCAGCACCGCGCCGGTCACCGCCGACGCCTCGGCGCTGGCGAGAAACGCGATCACCGCCGCGACCTCCGCCGGGTCGGCCGGGCGGCGCAGCGGTACCTGCGACGTCGCCAGCGCGTAGGCGGCCTCCCGGCCCGGCAGGTCGCGCAGCGCCGCCAGCTGGTCCATCTCCTCGTCGGCCATCGGCGTGCACACCCAGCCAGGGCACACGACGTTGACGCGAACACCGCGAGGCCCGAAATCGCGCGCCATCGACCGCGCCAGGCCGATCAGCCCGTGCTTGGCGCTGACGTATCCCACCGACTCCGGCGCGGCCGCCAGCCCGGCGATCGAGGACACCACCACGACCGCCCCGCGCATCGCGATCAAGTCGGGCAGGCACGCACGAGCGCTGACCAGGCAGGTCGACATGTTGGCCCGCAGGCTGTCGGACCACGCCGCGTCCGTCACGTCCGCGGCGGTGCCGAGACCGTGGCCGCCGGCGTTCGCCACAAGGATGTCGACCTTGCCGAATTTCCCGTTCGCGGTCGCGACCACGGCGTCCATGTCGTCCGCCGAGGCGGCGTCTGCCGCGATCGCCGCAGCTTGATCGCCCAGCTCGGCGGCCACCGCTGCGAGGAGGTCCGGGCGCCGGCCTACCAGGACCACCGCGGCACCGTCGGCGGCGAGCCTGCGTGCGGCGGCCGCGCCGATGCCGGTACCGGCCCCGGTGACAACCGCAGTGCGGCCAGACAGCCTGCTCACGTCGGCACCACGCTCACCGGCCGCACCGTGCTGCGCGCCGCGCTCATGGCTGCGACCCTACGGACAATCGGGGCACCACGCCATAGGTCGGCCTGCCGGCCGGCTGCCCTCCTCGTTGACGGGCCGCCGACCGGCACGTTCTCCGCTTGCTACCGGTGCATGCTCTCGAGGACCACGATCGCTCCAGAGCCGACCAGCACCACTACCACGATCGCGATGATCGCTAGCAGTACGCGGAGCACTAGGCGCCAGAAGACCACGAGGACCGCCGCGATCAGCACGACGGCTAGCTTGGCGGACTCGACCTCCTGCTCGGCTCCTTGAATGGCCAGCATGTTCCTACTCCTGACTGGCTGGTCGCAACCAGCGGGCCAGGCCGAGGAAGGCTGTGACTGGCGGTGGCGGCGGAGGTGTCGAAAAGGCCAATTGCAGGTGTCAATCGGCCATTGCATTCCGTCACCAGGCCGGTAACATGATCCTCAGCGCTGACCCTCCTTTGCGGGCTGGGTCCGGTGTGACCAGCACGGTCGATGTTCGCCGCATCGGCCGTGCTTCATGTGGCGGCGCTCCGTCAGCCCCGCCGCGGTGGCGGCTAGGCCCCGGTTCGGGCCGCCACGCTCAGTCGCAAGGATGCGCTCGTCCGATTCACGAGCATTGAGTGGTGCAACCCACCACAGCGCCTCCTCCCCGCCGCGCAGGACCGATGGCTCGCGGCGATATGCCCGGCGGCCCCCCGCCGCCTTTCTGACCGCTATCCGAGCGGATCAGTTGAGGATCCCCTGTGGTTCTGCTTCAATGGTCGCCTTGGCAGGCGCCATTGGCAAGTGCCACTTCGCTCCGAACGGGCTCTGCGCTACCCGGCCCGTTTCCTGTGTTGCGGTCTGCGCTCAGAGAAAGGAGCGGGACTGAATTGCCAGGAACGAGTAGCCCCACGGTTAGCCGACGGGAGCTTGGAGCCCAGCTCCGGGCCCTCCGCACCCGCAGGGGCTGGACCGTGGATCAGGTAGCTGAGAGGCTGCTCATTTCACCGTCCAAGGTGAGCCGGCTGGAGACCGGCCAGCGCGGTGCGAGCCCCCGCGATATCCGCGACCTGTGCGACCTGTACGGCCTCGGCGAGGAGGAGCGGAGGCACCTGGGTGACCTCGCCAAGGCGGGCAAGCAGCAGCCCTGGTGGCAGCCGTTCTCCCTTCGCTACTCCACCTACGTGGGCCTCGAAGCGGACGCCACGCTGATCAGGGACTTCGGGCTGGGCGTGGTGCCCGGCCTGCTGCAGACACCCGATTATGCTCGCGCCGTGCTCATGGCAACCTTTCCGTCCCATGCGCCGGATGAGATCGAGAATCTCGTCGAAGGGCGCATCGCGCGGCAGCAGCGGGTATTGCGCGCAGAGAACCCGCCCGATTTCCAGGCGATCATCGAGCCCTCGGTGCTGCATCGCGTCGTCGGCAGCACGACGATCATGCGAACGCAGTTGCGGCAGCTACTCGAAGCATCTGAGCTCCCGAACGTGACCGTCAGGGTTGTTCCCTATGAGGCCGGAGCGTTGCCAGTGGCCACCAATAAGTTCATTATCTTGAGCTTCGGGAGTCCGATCTTGCCAGACGTCGTCTACATCGAGGGGCTCACAGGGGATCTCTTTATGGAACGCAAGGAGGACATAGACATGTACCGAGGTGCGTTTCGGGCACTTGAAGCAATTGCCGCCACCCCAGATGACACGCGTGACATCCTTAACTCCATCGTTCAGTTACCGATACCCTTCCCCCGGGTAAGTCGCCCGAGTAAGCCCGGGGCCACGATGCCAAGCCTAACTAGAGGTTACGTATGCCCACATATCGGACAGTCCGGCGAGAGTCAGCGTGGCGCAAGCCAAGCTATTGTGCGGCCGGCGAGTGCGCGGAGATTGCGAAGATTGACGGGATGATCGCACTGCGCAGTAGTACCGACCCTGGCAGCGTCATCCGCTACACCACGGACGAGTGGCGGGCGCTGGTAAAGGCCATCAAAGCCGACGAGTTCGCTGACCTCGACTGATTCGGCCAGTCTCGTACCACCAGGCACGCGGTCCCAGGCCGCGTGCTCTGGTCGTTGTGGCCCGCGACGGCAGCGCGCCACGTGCCTACGGCACGCCTGACGTCACCCGCGCGTGAGGCAGGGGCGACCCGGTGCGGGGCTTAGGTCCGGTAACGTGCCGGACCATGACATCTGACCAGGCCGGAGTCGAGCAGCTCACCGCGGCCGTCCAGCAAACCCTGCCGTCTGCGCGCAACGATCTTGAACGTCTCATCCGCATCCCGTCGGTGTCGGCCGATCCCGAGGCGGCCCCGCAGGTGCGAGCCAGCGCGGACGAGGTCGCCGGGCTGCTGAGCCGGGCCGGCCTGCCCGAGGTCGAGATTCTCGCCGCCGACGGCGGCCAGCCCGCCGTGCTCGGGCGGCGCCCGGCGCCTCCGGGTGCTCCCACGGTGCTGCTGTACGCGCACCACGATGTGCAGCCCACCGGCGACCCCGGCGGCTGGGACAGCGACCCGTTCCAGCCCACCGAGCGGGACGGGCGGCTGTACGGGCGGGGCGCGGCCGACGACAAGGCCGGGATCGCGGTGCATCTGGCGGCGCTGCGGGCGCACGGCGAGCAACTCCCGGTCGGCGTGACCGTTCTCGTCGAGGGCGAGGAGGAGATCGGCTCGCCGACGCTCGACGCGTTCCTGCGCACGTACCAGGAGCAGCTCAGGGCCGACGTGGTGGTGTTTGCCGACTCGGCGAACTGGACGGTGGACGTCCCGGCGCTGACGACCTCGCTGCGCGGGGTCGCCCCGGTCACGGTGGAGGTGCGGGTGCTGGAGCACGCCGTGCACAGCGGGCTGTACGGCGGCCCGGTGCCGGATGCCCTGACCGCGCTGTGCCGGCTGCTCGCCACGCTGCACGACGAGGCGGGGGACGTGGCCGTGGCTGGCCTGGTGCGGGGCACGGCCGACCCGCTCGACCTGACCGAGGCGCAGCTTCGCGCCGACGCGGGGGTGCTCGACGGGGTGCGGCTGATCGGCACCGGCGGGCTCACCGACCGGCTCTGGGCGCGCCCGGCGCTCACGGTGATCGGCATCGACGCCCCGCCGGTCGCCAGGGCGTCCAACACGCTGCTCCCGGCCGCGCGCGCGAAGGTGAGCCTCCGGGTCGCCCCTGGCGACGACGTGACCAGGGCCAGCGACGCGCTCGCGGCTCATCTGAAGGCGCACGCGCCCTGGGGCGTGCACGTGACCGTGCAGCAGGCGGCGACGGGCGCGCCGTACGCCGTGCCGACGGGCGGAGCCGCGTACGAGGCCGCGCGGTGGGCTCTGGCCGAGGCCTGGGGCACCCCCGCCGCCGACGTCGGCGGGGGTGGCTCGATCCCGTTCGTCACCGGGTACGCCGAGCTGCACCCCGGTGCCGAGATCTTGATCACCGGTGTGGAGGACCCGGACACCAGGGCACACGGGGCGAACGAGAGCCTGCACCTGGCCACGTTCGAGCGAGCCTGCCTGGCCGAGGCGCTGCTGCTGCACCGGCTCGGCTAGACCGGGCCCGGCCCGCCTCTCCCGGAACCTGATCAAGCCGCGCGCTGGTCTGCGCACGGGAGCCACGCACAGCTTGCCGCAGCGGGCGGCGAGGCATAGGCGTTTAAGCTGGTAAAACACGGGCGCAGTGAGGAGAGCCTCTGGTGCGCGTCGCGTTCTGGCTCTACCGTGGATTGCCCGGGATCCATCGTTCGGCCGCCGTGGCTCATCGAGGAGCGTGCCTCTCGTGGAGATCGCCGACTTTGAGGCAATCAGCTTTGACTGCTACGGCACGCTCATCGACTGGGAGGCTGGCCTGCTCGCCGTGCTGGAGCCGTGGGCCCGGGACCGGGGGCTGACGATCGACGGCGACGCGCTGCTCGCGGCCTATGCCGGGCACGAGGAACGGGCGGAGGCGGAGCATCCGAGGACGCTTTACCCGGAGATCCTGCGGCGCAGCATGGCCGCGCTCGGCAGGGATCTCGGTGCCGAGGTCACCGCTGAAGACGCCGAGCGGCTCGCGGTGTCCGTGCCGGACTGGCCACCGTTCGCCGACTCGGCAGAGGCGCTCACCGCGCTCGGCGGGCGGTTCAAGCTGATCATCCTGTCCAACGTCGATCGCACATCATTCGCGGGCACGGCCGGGCGGCTCGGGGTGACCTTCGACAGCGTGCTCACCGCGCAGGACATCGGCTACTACAAGCCCTCGCCCTGGGCCTTCACGGCGCTGCAGGAGGAGACCAGGCGGCTCGGAGTGGGGGGCAGGCTGCTGCACGCTGCCCAGAGCCTGTTTCACGATCATGTCCCGGCCAAGGCGGCGGGCCTGCGCACGGTGTGGATCAACCGGCGCCAGGGCCGGCGAGGCTGGGGGGCCACCCCGGCCCCGCCCGTCGACGTGAAGCCCGACTGGGAGTTCCCGTCCATGGCGGCCTTTGCCGAGGCGGCGACCGGCACCGTGCTGCCCGGCGCTACTGCCTGACCCGGCGGCAGCGCCCCCGGACCGCCCAAACGGGCCCACCTCGGCGCTCACGGGGTCGAGGTTACCGTCCGTAATCAAACTCAGCGTATCGTATATGCGCGCCCGGACGAGGCCCGTTACCCGGTGCCTCGCCCCCCGCGCGCACGGGACTCGGATGAAATCCGGGGATCGCTGCTGGGTTACTGCTTAGTAAGAACCACTATCCGTAAGGAGCTACGCCGTCGACGAGGGGACCGTGGAGCAGCGGTAATGTCTATGCGGCCGAGATTCTGGCTCGTGGTTACCGCGCTCGTTGCTTGCGTCGGATTCGCCCTATTTCTCCGGCCCGCATCGGCCGTGGCGCCGATACAGAGGGACGTCGTACACCAGAGCCATAACGACCTGTCCAGCGCGGAGGGCCAGGCGATCGACCCGGCAATCTTCAGCCCGGGCGCGTGCGTCGCGTTCAGCCCGACACACGGAGACCGGCACGAGACGGTCTTCCTCGACGCCGGGCATGGCGGCATCGATCCCGGCGGGGTCGGCACCACGGCGAACGGCACGACCGTGGAGGAGTCGACGGTTAACCTGCCCATCGAACTGGACGCGATGGCCATCCTCCGCGCCCAGGGCTTCCGGGTGGTGGTGTCGCGGACCGAGAACACGTCGGTGACCAAGCTCACCCCCGCCGACGTGTCCGGCGAGGAACTCACGTCGCAGGGCGCGTTCGCCGACGTCGCCGCCCGCGACGTGTGCGCGAACAAGGCCAGGGCCAACATCCTCATCGGCATCTACATGGACGCCGGGTACGCCGGGAACGCCGGGAGCGTCACCGGCTACGACGCTGACCGTCCGTTCTCCGCCGACAACCTCAGGCTGGCCACCCTGGTGCAGGACGACGTGCTGTCCGCGATGAACGCGCGCGGCTGGGACATTCCCGACGAAGGGGTTCTGCCCGACACCGGCCTCGGCTCCGCGATCTCGGCCGCGGGCGTCGCGTACGGGCACCTGCTCCTGCTCGGCCCGGCCGAGGCCGGGTACTTTTCCACGCCGAGCCAGATGCCGGGAGCGCTGATCGAGCCGCTTTACCTCACCGATCCCTTCGAGGCGTCGATCGCCGCGAACCCGCAGGACCAGCAGGTGATCGCCGGCGGGATCGCGAAGGCCGTGGACGGGTACTTCGCCACTCCGGGAGGCGTAAAAGGCTGAGCCCGGGCCGGGGCCCCGGCCCGGGCTCAGCCCGCTCGTCCTCGCCTCAGTCGGCAGGACCGTTCGCGAGGGTCACCGTGGCGGTCTCGGTCTGGCCCTCCTGGTTCGTGAAGACGACGCTGACCTTGTCGCCCGGGTGGTACTGCTCGATCACCGTCTGCAGGTCGGTCGGGGAGGTCACCGTGTGCCCGCCGACCGAGTCGATCACGTCGCCCTCGGACAGGCCGGCCGCGGCCGCGGGCGAACCCGAGAGCGTGCCTTCCACGGTCGCCCCGGTGCTGCTCTGCTCTCCGCCCGGCGTGCTGCCGCCGAACCCGGAGTAGCCGCCGCCCAGCGCCGAGGAGGAATCGGAGGACGGGACTTGAACGCCGAGGAAGGCCGTCTCGCCGATGTGCACCGTGCTTGACGACTTGCCCGACTCGATCTCACTCGCGATCGAGAGCGCCTTGTTGACCGGGATCGCGTAGCCCTGGGTTTCGGTCTGGTCCGACGAGGACTGCCCGCCGGACTGGCCGTACGGGGACTGGCCGTACGGGGACTGGCCGTAGGGCGACTGCCCGCCGGACTGCCCGTAGGGTGACTCGCCGTACGGCGAGGAGGTGCCGGACGGGGAATACGCCGCGGTGTCCATGCCGACCACCTGCCCGGCGGCGTCGACCAGCGGTCCGCCGGAGTCGCCGGCCTGGATGTCGGCGTTCGTCTCGATCATCCCGCTGAGGTTCTCGGTCGCCCCGCTGTCTTCGTCGCTCGCGGTGATCGACTGGTTAAGCGCGGTGACCGTGCCGGTCGCGACCGACGGGGTGCCGCCCTTGCCGCCCGCGTTGCCCAGCGCGACCACGCTCTGGCCGGTTGTCACGTCGGAGGAGTTGCCGTACGACACGGTCGTGAGCCCAGACGCGCCCTCGAGCTGCAGCACCGCCACGTCGTCGGTCTTGTCGTAGCCGACGACCTTGGCCGTGTACGTGCGGCCGTTGCCGACGTCCGTCGCCTTGATCGACGTGGCGCCGTCGATCACGTGGTTGTTGGTCAGCACCAGGCCGGAGGATGTCATCACCTGGCCGGTGCCCGCGGCCTCGGCGTTCTGGTATCCGAGCGTGGAGACGACGTCGACGAGGCCCTTGTCGACCTTCGAGGCGATCTGGGACGTGCTCAGCGCGGTGCTGGCCGTCGTCGTGGCGCTGGGGGAGCCGTCCGCGAAGGCGCGGACGCCCACCGCGCCGACGGCCAGGCCGACGGCGGCCGCCGTGACGCCCAGGTAAACGCGCCGCCGGTGCCTGGCCTTGCGGGAGCGCCTCCCGTTCGGGTCGCCCTGACCCCCCAGGGCGCCGTACCCGCCGTACCCGCCGTACCCGCCGTACCCGTCATCCCCGCCGTGACCGCCATAGCCGCCGTAGCCGCTCCAGGCGGCGGGGCTGCCGTAGCCCGCCCAGCCGGGTCCGGCCTGGGCGGCCGGGACCGGGGGCGGGGGCGGCGGAGGGGTTGGCGAGGTCTGCGGCGGCTCAGCCGGTCCGGACTGATCCTTCATGGTGCTCATGACAGGCCTCTTCCTCAGTTCGCTCGCGTCATTCCTGTCTGCCATTGCGTCCATGGTCGGTTTTGGACCTGCAAAACAACCCTGGTGGCACGTTGAGATTTCCCTGAAAGGCGAGGGACCCACCCGGCGGTCAGCGAGCTTTCAGGAACCCGTCAGCCAATGGCCAGCGCCGAAGCAAGCCCTGACCAGGGCAAAGCCCTGAAGCCGCCGCTCCCCGGCCGCGTGCGGTGCGTCAGCCGGTGACCCGGCACTCAGGATTCACGCCGGGGAAGCCGGACCAGGAGGAACTCGTCCACCAGCTTGGGCGGCGTCGACGCCGGGCGGCCCAGCAGCGCGGGCAGCTCCCCGACCGAGACCGAGAGCCGCTCGGCCAGCCCCTCCAGGGCCGCGGCGGACAGCCGCAGCAGCCTCACGTATGCGGCGCTGCCTCCGGGCTTCCCGAACGCGAGCCTGATGAGCTCGTCCCACGGCGGGAACGCCAGCGGCCTGATCGCGAACAGCAGCTTCCCGGTCGCCGTGTCGCCGAACGCGACATCAACCTCACGGCCTTGAACGCTACGGCTCGCGGCCGGCGCGGCCCGCAGCGCCGCATACGCCCGCCCCGTCGTCGCCAGCTCGTCTTCGGTCAGGCCGGTCAGGCTGGCGTGCTCGCCGGGCAGGAACGGTCCCCAGCCGGCCCACCACGCGCGCACGGCCTCGTCGGTCCGCGCGGTGTCGGCCCGCCGGAGGTGCCGGCATCCCCACGAGCGCAGCCAGGTGATCGCCGCGGCCCGATGGGCTGCGAGGTCCAGGTCCACCTGGCCCCCGGTCGCGCTCACCAGCCGCCGGGTCGCGGCGTCCACGGTCACGGCGCCGAAGGCGGCCAGGTGCCGGGCGATCTCGTCCCGGCTCATGGTGGCCCGGAGCTCGTCGAGGACGCCGGGACCCAGCCCGCCCTGGCCGCTCACCGCGCTGGAAATCAGGTCAGCACCGGCAGCTCACCAGACCTGCGTCGTCGCGCTGCAGCAGCGGACGACCTGGCCGACCATCTCGGGGCGCTCGAACACCGACTGGATGGCGATCCGGCCCGGGCCGTGCAGGGACAGCCAGACCGACTTCGCCTGCCACCGGGCAGAACTGAACCAGTAGGCCCCGTGCGGGTACTCGAAGTGCAGCGTCATCCGCACCGTCGGGTCCTTCCAGATCAGGCCGCTCGGCTGGATCAGGATGCGCTCGCCGGGTCGCAGGTCGCGGATGAACGTATTGCCGGGCGCGTGCAGCAGCAGCAGGCCGGGACCGCCCTGCGCCCAGAACCGGTCCATGGTCTGGCCGAGCGGGTAGTGGTACTCCTGGTCGTCGCCCTTCTGCGTGGTGAACCAGATCCCGGAGTTCTCCCACTGGTAGTTGACGTTCCCGGTCGCGACGAGGAACCGGTGCTCGACCACGTCAACGGCCTGGTTGTGCTGCAGCGGCACGGCCAGGGTCTCGCCGGGCTGGTCGGCGCTGAACGCGATGTGCCCGGGGCCGCGGGCGGTCATCATGATCAGCGGCATGCCCGCCAGCATCCGGTTCCAGCCGCCCGGCATCCGCATGGCGTCCAGCCGGACCTGCGGATCGGTGTGCAGCAGCACGTGGTGCGAGAAGTAGAGCGAGTCATCCTCGTGCAGGTTCATCTCCGCCACGGGAACGTACTTGCCGACGATCTGGCACGTGGACCGGCTGAAGTGGATCCGGGCCATGTCGCGGATCGGGGGCTGCTCGGCCCACCCGGAGTCCGACACGCGCTCGCGGACGTCCACCGGGGCCCCGCAGTGCGGGCAGGTGGGACCGGAGCCGTCGCTGGGGACCCGGCAGTACGGGCACGTGTACGTGGCAGTTGGTGTCGCCATGGCGGCCTACTCCGATCCGTGATGCACGTACATCGACTGGATGCCGACCCGGCCCGGGCCGGTCATCTCGGCGAGGAACATGTTGTGGCCGCCCATCATCCCGGTCCGCACGGCCTGCCGGACCGTGTTCATGTTGACCGACGAGTCCTTGTACAGGAAGCCGCCGGGCTCGACGAGGATCTTCTCGCCAGGCTGCAGCGTCTTCTGGAACACGTTGCCGTAGCCGTGCAGCAGCAGCAGCCCTGGTTCGTTCTGCGTGACGAACCGGTCCATGTACATGCCCTCGCCGCCGTGCAGCACGTTGGCCAGGCCCTTGATCCGCACGAACGAGTAGTTCAGCGAGTGCGTGCCGGCCAGGAACGCGTGCTCCCGCACGTCGAGCTCCATCGACGGGTGCAGCGGCAGCACGACGACCTCGCCGGCCGCGTCCCGGGAGAACGCGATCCGGCCGGGCCCGTGCGCGATCGACAGCACGTGCGGCATGCCGCCCAGCATCCGCTTCATGCCGCCGCTGGTGTTCATCGCCGACATCGGCACGCCGGGCTCCTTCCACAGCATCACGTGGTGCTCGAAGAAGACCGCGTCCCCCTGCGCCAGCGCCATCTCGGCCACGGGCACGAGCTCGCCCTCGATCTGGCAGGTGGAGTTGGAGAACCGGAACTCGGTCATGTCCCGCAGCCGCGGCGCCTCGGCCCAGCCCGAGTCGGAGACCAGGTTCCTGGTGTCGAGCGGCGCACCGCAGGTGAAGCAGCTTGTCCGGTCAGGCTCGTTCTGAGCCTTGCACCATTGGCACTCGATCCTGTCCATGCGGACATGCCTTTCTATGAACGCGACGCCGCGGGGGTCGCCGCGGGGAGCGGGCTGTCGCCGGGGTTGCGGGGCGTGGGGGGTCCGCTGGCTGCGGACGGCGGGTATCGCAAGGTGTACGCCCACCGGGTCCGCCGGGTGCGGGCCGGTGAGTCTGGCAAGGTGCGTCCACCGGGTCCGCTGGATGCGGACGGGCGGGCCTGGCGGCGTTGCCGCGCGAAGGACCGGGTGGCCCGGGCCCTCAGGAGGCCGGCGGGTTCGCCGGCGTGCCGCACTCGGCGCAGAACTTCGCCGCGGGAGGCAAGCTCGCGTTGCAGTTCGTGCAGTGCTTCTGCATGGCAGTGCCGCATTCCGGGCAGAACTTCGACCCGGCCTGGACCTGGCTATGGCAGTTGCTGCACTCCGCGGTCCCCGCCGGTGCCTGGGCCGGTGCTTGCGCAGCGGCGGATGCTGGGGCCTGCGCCGGTGGCTGCTCCTGCTCGGGCTGCTGCGGCTGCTGGATGAAGCCGGGGCCGCCGCCGGCGAAGCCCGGGCCGGGAGGCGGGGGGTTGTAGGGTGCCTGGGCCGGCGCCTGCATCATCTGCCCCGACATGCCCATGCCCGCCCCGAAGAACATCGGGGCCACGCCTTCGCCGCCCTTGGACATGCCCTCGCCGGCGCCCTGCAGCGCCTCGGCCTGTGCCGCCTGCAGGAAGCCGCCGGCCAGCCGGCTGTAGGCGGTGTCCCCGGCCAGCTTCTTCAGCCGCGCGTTGTCGTCGTCGTCCAGGTTGATGTCGAGGTTGCCGAGCTTGGTGATCGAGATCCCGTAATCCGACAGCTCCCTGTCCGCGGCCTGCTTGGCCGCGACCTCGATGTCAGGCGTGTGCACGGACAGGCCGAGTATGGGCCACGCACCCGACATGAGCTGTGTCGTGACCGTCGTGCGGATGACCTTCAGCAGCTGCTGGGTGACCCACGCCGTGACCGCGTCGTTGTTGGACACGTCCACGGTCCCGACCAGGTTGAGGATCAGCTTGGGCGCGTCGATGACGCGCAGCGCGTACTCGCCGAACGTCCGCAACGTGACGATCAGGCCGGTCTGCGGGTCCTGCACCTCGTCCAGCCGGCCGCCGAACCGCAGGTTCGGGTAGTCCCTGATGCCGACGAAGTACAGCTCCGCCTTGAACGCGTTGCTGTTGGTCGCCCAGTCCACGAACAAGCCGAGGAACGGGAGTTCCTTCGCGTCGAGCTGATGCTGGCCGGCCAGCAGCGTCCCCATGACCTGCCCCTGGCTCGTGAAGACGGCGACGGCGTCCGGCTCGACGATGCACCGCGAGAACTTCCGGATGTTCTGGTCGGGCCACTTATACACAATCTGGCGCTTGGAGCTGTCTGGTGCCGCGATGAACTCGCGGCCGAGGAGTGCCATCGAATGCCCCCTGACGTGTGAACCTTTTTCATCCTCTATGACCCTCACTTGAGCGCATCATACGGCGCGGACATGGACGGCACCGCACTACGTCCGGAGCGCGGGGTTTCGAACGACTCGGCGGGGGGACGGTTCCGGTGCTCACCTTCCCCCGGACGGACCTGGGACGCCAACTGAAGGGAGCATTGTGGCGAGACTGGCCGACAAGGTCGCAGTCGTCAGCGGCGGGACGAGCGGCATCGGGCTCGCCATCGCCCAGCGGTTCGCGCGGGAGGGCGCGCACGTGGTCATCTTCGGCCGGCACCGGGACGCGCTCGACGAGGCGGCGCAGCTCATCGGCGCCAACGTCACCGCCATCCAGGCGGACGCGTCCAGGCTCGAGGACCTCGACCGCGTTGCCGACGCCGTCCGGAGCGCGAAGGGCAAGGTGGACGTGGTCGTGTCCAGCGCCGGCCTGGTCGAGCAGGTACCGCTGCCCGAAATAACGCCGGACCATTACGACCGCACATTTGCCCTGAACGCCAAGGCGCCCTTGTTCCTCGTGCAGAAGATGCTGCCGATGATGGGTAGCGGGGGATCGATCATCCTGGTGTCCTCGGCCATGCATTACATGGGCCTGGCGAACCACTCGACCTACGCGGCCACCAAGGCGGCGCTGCGTTCGTATTCCCGGACGTGGGCGGCCGAGTTCAAGGACAGCGGCATCCGAGCGAACACGCTGAGCCCGGGCGTCGTCGACACGCCGATGCTCGACTCCCAGGCGACCACGCCTGAGGAGGCCGCCGCGATTCGCGCGGGCTACGCCAACGACGCTCCCATGCGGAGACTCGCGCAGCCCGAGGAACTCGCCAACGCCGCCCTCTTCCTCGCCTCGGATGAGAGCTCGTTCATGACGGGCTCGGACATGGTTGTCGACGGCGGCATCAGCAACGTCTGACGGCGGCGAGATGCCAGGGCGGGGTCAGCGCCCGCCGAGCCTGGTCTTCCCGTCGAGCAGCTCACGCGCGATCTCCAGGTGGCCGGAGTGCGCGGCGGTCTCCTCGATCACGTGAAGGACGATCCAGCGGACGTTCGTGATCTGCCTGGTGTATTCCGGGTCAGGGTGAAAGCCGAGCCCGCGGGGGACCGCGGACAGCGGGGTGACGGCAAGGACCTCGTCGGATCGCCTGCACTCGTCGCGGTAGTTGGCGATGAGGTCGGCGCTGGGCCAGTCGCACGTGAAGGCAGCCTCGGGATCGTACGCGTCTTCTTCCTCGTCCCCGTCTTCTTCGCCCGCCGGACGTTCCTCCATCACGCCCGTGGTCACGTGCTGCAGCCAGTGGTGCTCGACACCGCCGAGGTGCCGGAGCATCCCGGCCACGGTCCAGCCGGACGGTACGGCCGGCGTCTGCCAGGCTTCCTCGGGCAGCCCTTCGACGATCTTCAGCACGGAGCGGCGCTGGTATTGCAGGAAGCCCAGGAGCGTGCGCGACTCATCGTCTTGGTTCGCTCGGGTCTCAGAAGCCGCCATCGTGCCCGCCGTTCGAGTTAGTCCGTCGCATCTTATGACGCCGCAGGAACCCGAAACCCATCGCGGTAACGTGGTCGGCCTGGGTCGCGGAAGCCGCGATCAGCCGGCGCGGTCGGGGCAGAGCCGGTAACCCGCGCCGCGGACCGTCTCGATGAACGGCTCGCCGAGCTTGCGGCGCAGGTAGCCGACGTACACGTCGACGAGGTTGGTGCCTGGGTCGAAGTCAATGCCCCAGGCCATGGAGAGCAGTTCTTGCCGGGACAGGACGCGGCGCGGGTTCTCGGCGAACGCCTGCAGCAGCGCGAATTCCCGGGCCGACAGGCTGAACGTCCGCCCGTCGGCCGTCACCTCGCGGCGCAGCAGGTCGACGGTGATACCGCCGACCCTGAGCACGCCGGGCGGGACGTCGGCCCGGGGCCTCAGGTTCGCCCGGATCCGGGCGAGGAGTTCCTCGAACGCGAACGGCTTCGCCAGGTAGTCGTCCGCGCCGAGGTCGAGCCCCTTCACCCGGTCGTTCACCCGCCCCCTGGCGCTCAGCACCAGGACCGGGACCGTGCCACCCCGCTCGCGCAGGCTTTCCAGCACCTCGAGGCCGTCCAGGTCGGGCAGGCCGAGATCCAGGATCACCAGCGAGACGTCGGCGTCGGCGGCGCGGCGCAGCGCTTCGCGCCCGGTGCTCACCCACTCGACGCCGTAGCCGTGCGCGCGGAGCCCCTTCACCAGGAACGAGGCGACGCGTGCCTCGTCCTCGACGACCAGGAGCTTCACCGCGGGATCCGGATCCAGAACGTGGCGCCCAGCCCGGGCCGGTTGCTGACGCCCGCGTCCCCCCTGTGCGCCCTGGCGATCCCCCGGACGATCGCAAGCCCGAGCCCGGTCCCGCCGGAGCCGGACGACCCGGTCGTGAACGGCTCGAACAGCCGCTCCTCCTCGCCGGGCGGGACGCCGCCGCCGCAGTCGGCGACCTCGAAGAGCAAGCTCGCCGCGCCGACGGTGGCGCGAAGGCGCACCGGGCCGTCCCCTGCGGCGTGCTTCGCCGCGTTCCGCAGCAGGTTCAGCAGGGCCTGGCTGAGCCGCTGCGGGTCGGCCCGCAGCATCGCCCCGTCGGTGCCGCACTCCTCGACGCGCAGCCGGCCGCCGAGGATCGGCTCTGCCTTCGCGGCCGTGGCGTGCAGGAAGCAGTCCACGGGAACCGACTCGAGCCGCAGCAGTGCCCGGTCGTCCACCAGGGCCAGGGTGGCCAGGTCCTCGACGAGCCGCCCCATCAGCGCGAGCTCGTCCACGAGCGTTTCCTTGACGGCGCGCACCTCCAGCTCACCGGCGCCGTCCTCGAGCACCTCGAGATGACCGCGGCAGATCGTGATCGGGGTGCGCAGCTCATGCGAGACCGCGGACAGGAACGCGTCCTTCATCTCGTCCAGCTGGCGAAGCTGTTCCGCCAGGTCCCGCTCGCGCTGCAAGGCGAGCTCGATCTGGTCGTGCCTGGCCACGCCCCAGGCGATGCCCTCGCCCACGAGCACGCAGATCGGAATGGTGGTCGCGGCGGAAGACAGCCCGGCCAGAAAGCTGCCGGGCATGGTGAGCAGCGGAAGGATGTAGGCGGCGGCCGCGAACGGGAACATGGCCAGGGACGTGCGCTGGGGCTGCGCCATCCCGATCCACACGAACGTGACCACGAAGAACACGCTGTAGGCGTGCTGGTCGAAGCCGCCGAACGTGTTGCCCAGGGCGATGAGCGTGAACGCCGGCGGGACGACGGACAGGCTCACGCACCGCGGCCATCTTTCCCAGGGGGCCAGCCAGATCGCCACGCCGGTGATCAGCGCGGCCGTGAACACGACGGCCATGGCCGGGGTGTCGGACCCCGGAGCGGGCAGCGGCAGCGTGATCAGGCCCAGCGCCCCGGAACCGGCGAAGAACACGGCGGCCAGGCGGCCGTTGAGCCGTTGCCGCGGCCGGGGCCCGTCCTGCGCTGCCGGCCCGGCGGCCTCCTCCCCGCCAGTCTCGGCGGAGAGGCCATCGGCGTGAACGCCGGGCCCTGGCCTCAGGCCCATCACCCCTGCCCGCTGCAGGAGGGCCAGGCGCGTCGCGGAACCCGCACCAGCCAGGCGCGTTGCGGAACCCGCACCAGAAGGATCCGTGCCCACCCCTCCCTCACCGTCACGGTACGACCCATCCGCCTTGGGAAAATGTCCACCACGGTTCGCGTCGCAGTCAACCGGCCGGGATAAGGAAAGGTGAGGGAAAGGCGCAGACATGGGAGTGCGGAAGGCCCGGGGCCCCTCCGCCCCCTCAATGGACGGCGGTCCGGAGAGGCCCCGGTTCAAACCCTCTTCCAGGTGGGCAAAGGGCTACGACCGCGATGAGAGAACTCTCATGATTGGGGCCTGGTGCCTGTTCCCGGGTGCCCGGGTGCCCGGGTGGTTGCCCGGGGTATCCAGCGCGGCGTGGTCTTGCCCGCGGCCGCCAGGGGACGGCCGCCGGGCGGTTCCGGCAACGTGAAAACGTGAAGGAGTTCTCATCTAAGCCGGTGCAGCAGCCAGATTGCTGTGCCCAGCGCGGCGGCGGTGAGGGCCACGAAGATGCCGGCCTCGATGGACTGGAAGGTCCAGAATCGGTCGGCGGGCTGGTAAAAGAAGCCTCGTGGTGACGGGCCGAGTACCCAGTCGCCGCTGTGGCCGGTTGCCGGCGTATGGCGCTGATACCGCGCCGAGGACGATCAGCCCGCCGGTGACCAGGGCCAGCTTGACGGCCAGCCACCGGGCCCGGGGGACGCAGCCGCCGGGCGCGGCCGAGCCGCATCGTTGGCGTTCTGCTGCTGTGATAGCGACAGCAATGCGCCATCGATGTTGTGCCTGAGCGGGCCCCAGCCGGGGCCGGGCTGTTGCGGGGCCGTCGCGGCGGGGCCGTCGCGGCGGGGCGGTTGCGGCCGGGCCGGTTCCGCCGGGGCCAGGGTTCTATGCGTCGTCGAGTTGGTCCCTGATCCGGCGCAGCCGGTCCGGCCGGTCGGCGGCGAACCGCTCCAGCGCGGCCAGGACGTGCGCCCGGTCCAGGTGCGCCTCCTCGATCACCTCGTCCACGCTGCCGCCGGTGCGCCACCGGTCGTCCCAGTCGGACGACAGCGAGTACTCGCGGACCAGCGGGCCGTCCGCCCAGTCCCGCATCAGCTTGAACGCGCCGTTGGTGATCACCATCGCATCCAGCCGCCCGGCCGGGCCGGTCACGGCATCCCGGTACGCGGCGGGCTGGCGGGCGAAGAGCTGCGGGCTGACCGCGGCGACGATCTTGACGTTGATGCCCCGCTCGTCGAGCTCCGGCAGCACGCTGACCAGGTTCTGCGTCGGCATCGTGCCGCGCACGTACACGGTCCCGCCCCGGGGCTCGCCGGGCCGGTAGTCCCGGAGCACGTACGCGCCGCGCGCCGCCTCGAGGTGCGACGGGATGCCCAGCGCCTCGCGGTCCGGGATCTCCACCGGCGGGCGGGTCAGGTGCAGCGCGACGATCGGCACGTCCAGCGAGAACGCCGCGGCGAGCAGCACCGGCACCTCGTTGTACTCCCACGGGTGCAGGTCGATCACGTGCCCGGCGGGAAACAGCTGGGTCACGCCGATCGAGAAGATCCCGAAGTGGGTGCGGGAGTCCTCGGCGGTCTCCGGGCCAGAGTGGCCGGCGATCCACAGCACCTTGCCGACCTTGAGCTCGCTGTCCTGGGCCAGCTGGCTGAACAGCCGCATCTCCCCGTACTTGAGGTAGGAGAACGAGCCGTACGTCGAGCACGCGCCCCAGAACCCGTCGAACCCCGTAAACGGGTCGGCCGCCAGGTTGACCGTGGCCAGCCCGCACACCAGGCCCGAGTTGGAGAACTCGGTGATCTCGGTCGGCAGCAGCGCGCCGAACGGGTTCTCGTCGCGCTCGTACCAGCCCGTGCCAGGTGAGCCGTTGAAGTCCTGGCCGAACCCCGCGATGTTCGTGGACTCGGCCAGGTCGGCGGAGGCCGCGATGAACAGCGGCCTGCCATGGTCGCGCAGCGCGAGCGAGTTCACGTACGAGCCCCACGCGGCCAGGCCGGCCCGGTTCGGCGCCTTCTCGCCCGGCTTCTTCCACATGCTGTCCGGGTACCCGGCGACGTCGAAGATCCGCCGGTCGCTGAACACCTCGGCGGAGCGCTCGCCGAGATGGAAGCCGTCGACCTCCTCCGGCACCGAGCCCGCGATCGCGGCCAGCCGGTCGGACAGCCAGGTCACCAGGCCGTCGTCACGTTCAAGCACACTCATCGCCGTCCGCAGGTTGGCTTCAGCCTGGGCTTGCACGGCCTCCTGGCCGGCCGGCGCGGGCTCGCCGACGCCTGCGTACTCGACCCCGTAGCGCTCCATGAACCGCTTGCGGCCCGCCCAGAACTGCTCGGAATTCATCGGGAACGGCGTGCCGTGGCTGGCCGCGTCCACCTTCCCGTAGCCGCGGCCCTTCTGGGTGCGGAACCAGGCCATCGTCGGCTCGTGACCGGGGCCCCGGCCGCACGCCGCGTCGAGGACGGTCCGGGTGACCGGGCCCCACTCCATGCCATCCGTGGTCCCCGCGACCCGCCAGCCGTAGGGCGCGAACCAGTCGACCGGCGTGCCGGGGACCACGCTCGACGCGGGGCGCGGGTCGATGCCGAAGTCGTTCCAGTCGACCATGAACACCAGGTTGTCCAGGCCGAGGCCCCACGCCATGTTCTTGACCTCGTGCGCCGAGCCCGGGGTGAGCCCGCCCTCGCCCTCGAACACGAACACCTTGACCTCGCCCGCGCCGGCGAGCTTGAGCGCGAGCGCCTCGCCCGCCGCCGGCGGCATCCCGTGCCCGGACGGGCCGGTGTTGAACTTGAGGAAGAGCGTGCGGCCCTCCATCTCCGCGTGCCCGGGCAGGCCGCCGTGGCGGCGCAGCTTCAGCAGCCACTCCCAGGTCAGCGCCCAGCGGCCGTCGTCGGGGAACGCGAACTGGGGGTCCTGCGTCCGGCTGTAGCGCTGGCGGATCCCCTCGTTCAGCACCGCGAGCGTCGCGTACACCAGCGGCACCGTGTGCCCGGCGGACAGCACGAACCGGTCGCCGAACCGGCGCCACGGCCGCAGCACGTCCCAGCGCATCGCGCCGGACAGCAGCAGCGACAGCATCATGTGCACCTTGGACCGCGACCCGCCGGGGTGCCCGCTCTGCCGGTAGTTCAGCGAGAGGTCGATGCACTCGTCCACGAGATCCTTCAGCACCTCGTAGCGGGCGAAGTCCGGCTCTGCCGCGGCGAACAGCCGCGCGGCGTCGAGGTCGCTGCCGGACCGAGCGATCGTCGTTGACCAGTCGGAACTCACTCCGTCTCCCTCACCTGCGGTGGCTCACGGACCTTAAGGCTGGCGTGCCACCGGGCCAGGGGCAAGGGTTCCGCCCCAACCCGGTCACCATGTGGAACTTCGGCTCTTAGGTTGAACTTCCGCTCTTACCGCCGATTATGCACGGCCGTATGATCGGGGCCATGACCGACTTCCCCCTGGCAGATCGCATGTCCATGCTCGGCACCGAGTCTGCGTTCGAGGTGCTGGCCCGGGCCAAGGCCATGGAGGCCGCCGGAAAGAGCGTGATCCACCTTGAGATCGGCGAGCCGGACTTCCCGACCGCGCCGCACATCATCCAGGCAGCGGTCGATGCGCTGCACGCCGGGCAGACGCACTACGTCCCGGCTCCCGGCGTGCCGCCGCTGCGGGAGGCCGTGGCAGATTTCCTTGAACGTAACGACCGGATGCGGGTCACGCCGGACCGCGTGATCGTCACGCCGGGCGCCAAGCCCATCATGTTCTTCACGATCATGGCCCTCTGCGGCCCGGGCGACGAAGTGCTGTACCCCGACCCGAGCTTCCCCATGTACGAGTCGATCACCGCGTTCGCTGGCGCGACCGGGGTGCCAATCCCGCTGCGCGAGGGCAACGAGTTCCGGATCGACACGGCTGAGCTGGAGCGCCTGGTCACCGAGCGGTCGAAGCTGCTGATCATCAACTCGCCGCACAACCCGTGCGGTTCGTCGCTGACCCGCGAGGACTGCGAGGCGATCGCCGAGATCGCCCTCCGGCACGACCTGATCGTGCTGTCCGACGAGGTGTACTGGGCGATCAGGTACGGCGCCGGGCGGCACGCGAGCGTGCTCGACGTGGACGGCATGGCCGACCGCACGATCCTGCTCGACGGCTGGTCCAAGACCTGGGCGATGACCGGCTGGCGGCTGGGCTTCGGCGTGTTCCCGCCGGCGCTGGTGGAGCCGGTGACCCGGCTGGTCATCAACTCGGTCTCGTGCACGTCGGCGTTCAGCCAGTACGCCGCGCTGGCCGCGCTGCAGGGGCCGTGGCAGCCGGTCGAGGCCATGGTCTCCGAGTTCCGGCGGCGCCGGGACGTGATCGTTGCGGGGCTGAACTCGATTCCGGGGATCTCCTGCGTGGAGCCGCAGGGCGCGTTCTACGTGTTCCCCAACGTCACCGGGACCGGGCTGAGCTCGGGGGAACTGGCGGCCCGGCTGCTGGCCGACGCCGGGGTCGCCGCGCTGAGCGGCACCGCGTTCGGCACGTTCGGCGAGGGGTTCATGCGCTTCTCGTACGCGAACTCGGTCGAGAACATCAACCTGGCGCTGGACGCCGTCCGCGCGCACCTCGCCGAGGCCCCCGCTCCCGCCTGACCCGGCGGCCGTGGCCCAGCCCGGAGCCCGCGCGCCGCCGGCTCTGGCTGGCCGGCGGCAGCAGACAACACGGTCGTGGTGCCCGGGCTGTTGCTGTTGGAACAGCGCGGTGCCCACCACCGTGTTCCCGGCGCGCACGACGCGGGTTTTCGTGCCCAGTTTGTGATGCTATGCGTGGATTGTATTGCAGGTTTCGGGCTGGAGCGTCGATTGCGGAAGGCTTATGGCTCATTTCGGCCGTGCCTTAACGCGGCCCGGTCCGCTGCTGGCCCGAACGGGACCATGTCGGGACCCCGGACAGGCAGCCGGGGCCGGGCTCCCTGCTCGATAGCCTTCCCTCATGGCATCGACGGAGAAGATCGAGACGTTCCTGGCCGAGCCGCGGAACGTCGTCGTCGCCGGGATCCGCCGGGACGGCACCCCGCACGTGACGCCGAACTGGTTCTACTGGGATGGCGAGCGGTTCTACGTGTCCACCACGCGGCACCGGGCCAAGTACGCGATCTTCCGCAGGGACCCGCGGGCCCAGCTTCTCGTGGACGACTCCACCGGTTTCCGGGCCGTGCTGATCCCGGCCGTCACGGAGATCCGTGAGGACCTCGCAGCCGAGCTGCCACGTTTCCGCGCCATCCGGGAGAAGCACGGGATACAGGTCCCGGGCGACGAGGAGCACCTGCGGGCGCTGAGCGAGGAAGGCCGGGTCCTGCTGGCGTTCACGCCCGATGGGCCGCAGTCAGCCTGGACAGCCTGGGGCCTGGACTGACCGTCGGGTACCGGGCGGGTTACGGGCGGACTCGGGCGAGCACCAGGGTGATGTCGTCCTCGACGTCCTGATGCGGCAACTCGGTCGCCGAACGGCAGACTTCGGGCAGCGAGGTGGCGGGGTCGGCCAGGGCCTTGGTCAGCGAGTCCTGCAGCGCGGTCATGCCGGCGTCGAGCGTCCAGGTCCGGCCTTCCACCAGCCCGTCGGTGTACAGCGCGAGGACGGACCCGGGCGGGAGGCTGACCTGGCTGGTCTCGAAGCGTTCCTCGCCGAGGCCGAGCGGCAGGCCGGGCGGCAGGTCCAGCACCCGTGACGTCCCGTCCTGGAACACGAGCACCGGCGGCTGGTGACCGGCCTGGGCGATCACGCAGGAGCGGCGCGACGGGTCGATGACCGCGTAGACGCACGTCGCGGCGAACGGTGCCACGGACAGCCCGGCGGCCATGCTGTCCAGCTTGCGCAGCATCAGCTCGGGCGGCAGGTCCAGTTCGGCCAGGGTGTGAGCCGCGGTGCGCAGCTGCACCATGACCGCTGCCGCCTCCGGGCCGTGGCCCATCGCGTCCCCCACGATCAGCGCAGCCCTGTCCCCGGGCAGCGCGACGATGTCGTGCCAGTCGCCGCCGACGACGCTGTCGCCGACCGGCCGGTAGCGGTGCGCGACCTCGAGACGGTCCGGGAGCCGGGCGCGGCCGGGCAGCAGGCCCTGCTGCAGCGCCTGCGCGGTGCGGCGTTCGCGGTCATACAGCCTGGCGTTGTCCAGGCACACAGCCGCACGCGAGGCCAGCTCGCCGGCCAGCGTGATGTCACCATGGTTGAACGGCGGGCTGGCCGGTGACCTCCCGAAGATCGCGCACCCCACGACGACGCCGCGGGCGATCAGCGGGATGGCCAGGTAAGAGGTGTAGCCGGCGGCCCTGCGGGAGGCGCCGGGATACCGGGTGAGGCGCTGCGCGGTCTCGCTGTCGAGGCGGTCGAACAGCACCGGGCTGCCGGTCGCCATCGCGCGGCAGCCGGGGGTCCCCGGGCCGAGCACGATCACCTCGCTGGGCCCGGTCGGCTTCCTGGCGGCGACGGCCGGCTGCCGGGAGTGACGGCTGGCGAGCCGGCGCACCACCGCTCCCTGCGCCACCCGGGTCGACGTGAGCTCGTCGGCCACCAGCAGCCTCTCGGCCACATAGATGATGGCGACGTCGGCGAACCCGGGAACGGCGGCGTCGGCAACCTCGGTCGCCGTCTCGACGAGGTCGAGGCTGCTGCCGATCTTTGCGGTAGCGTCGCGGAGCCAGCTCGGCGCCGGCTGCGGCCAGGCGTGCTGGACGATCACGACCGCGCCGCCGCCCAGCCCGCCCAGCGGCTCCCAGCGGACCGCGAACCGCCCGTCACCTAAGGAGCCGCCGGCCACGGTGGCGGTGTGCACCCGACCGGCCGCGACCTCGGCGAGCGCCCGTTTCACGAGGTCGTGCTGCCCGGGCCCGGTCATCAGCACGTCGCATATGTCATGTCCGGTGGTGTCGCGCGCCTGGCGCCCGAACATCCGCGTGGCCGTCACCGACCAGGACGTGATCCGGCCCTCGGGGTCGAGGGTCAGCGTGGCTAGGTCGGCCAGGTCGGGCTCCTGCCGTCGCGGCAGGCCGACCTTACCGCTTCGGGCCCTTTCTGACACCACCGCTAACTGCCCCAGCCTCGACAATCGGAACCACCGGGCACGGCCACACCGGGATGCCCGCTGGCCCGTTGTCTGCCGCCGATAAGATATTACCGCCGACTACCCGTATCCTTTTATACCGTGCATTTGCTAAATGCAAGGCGCTCCCTGAGGGCCTGACGAGCTGATGACTGACGATCTGAGCTGGGCGCCACCGGGGGTTGACACCAAGCGGGCCAACGTCGCCAGAGTTTACGACTACTGGCTGGGCGGCAGCCACAACTTCCTCGCCGACCAGGACGCTGCCAGGGCACTCCTTGCCGTCGAGCCCAACTTGCGGGTCGGAGCCCGCGCAAACCGGGCGTTCCTAGGCCGCGCGGTGCGGTTCATCGCCGCGAACGGCATCCGCCAGCTCCTGGACATCGGGTCTGGCATCCCGACCGAGCGCAACGTGCACGAGGTCGCCCAGCAGGCCAGCCCGGGTGCACATGTGGCTTACGTCGACATCGACGAGGTCGCCGTCGCCCACAGCAGGGCCATACTGACGGGGAATCCCAGCACCGGCGTCATCCAAGCCGACCTGCGGGAGCCGCAGGAAATTCTGGCCAGCGATACGGTTCGCGGGCTGATCGACTTCAGCCAGCCGACGGGGCTGCTGCTCAATCTGGTCGTGCATTTCATCGGCGACGCCGATGACCCGTGGCAGATCGTAGCCACGCTGCGGGACGCGCTCGCGCCCGGCAGCTACCTGGTGCTGGGTCATGGCACCAACGAGGCCAAGCCTACGGTGGCGCAGGCTGCCGAGAAGGTCTACAACCGCAGCATCACCACCAGCATCCACGTTCGCTCGCGTGCCGACATCCTGCGGTTCTTCGACGGGTTCGACCTCGTCGATCCGGGACTTGTCTACATCCCGGAGTGGCGGCCCGACTCGCCGGACGATGTCCCCGAGGACCCGAGCAAGATCTGGATCCTGGTCGGCGTAGGCCGCAAGCCCTGACGGGCCCGTCTGGGCGGCCCGGCACATGGTGCCCGGGGACGTGGGTGGTCCCCCGGCGTGCCTGGCCGAAGGGCCGCGCGTCAGCCCGCGCGGCCCTTCGCCTCTCCGGTATCGCTGAGCCGGTTACGGGTAGCTTGTGACGTCCACCGGCTCTACCGTTCCTGGATTGGTCGATGTCACCGGGCCGCCGACCCCGTTGATGATGGAGTTGTCGCCGCCGGAGCCGCCAATCCACACCGCGAAGATGTTGTGGAACTGCACACCCGGCGTATCGGGGGACTCGAAGGCCTCGGCGTCATACAAGGTCGCCGAGGTGTCGATGAACACGACGTAGCTGCCCATCGCGTAACCCTGGAACGTCCTGACGTTCCGCGTGACCAGGAAGGCCGGGTAGCCGTCCTGGCTGGGTGACTCCATCCAGTCCGACTGGGCGGGCGGGTCGTAGGGCAGCTCGTTCTGGAAGAAGACGTCGGTGCCGCCCTGGCCGCTCCAGATCACCTCGTTCTTCTGGTAGTGCTCGACGGCCAGGCCGTAGGCAGTGACGTCGCCGCCGGTAACCACGAGGCCGGTGTCGCCCTTGTTCTGCGTCCACCCGACGTCGTTGCCATGGTCCGCGCGCCATGCCCACACGTCATCGATGATCGAGTTGTCGGCGTTGTCGAGGAGGCTGACGGTCGCCGACACGGGCGTCGTCTCCGCGCCACCGACCCGGAAGAAGACGTCCTGGACGGTGTCCGGGTCGGCGCTGCTGCCAGCGGCCTGCCCGGGAACGCCGACCGAGAGCAGCACGGGCGAGTTGACCGGGCCCGCGTCGACGATGAGGCCGGACAGTTTCACGCCGGTGTTCGCGGCGACGATCATGGCGGCGTTGCCGTGCTGGGGTACCAGGGTGGCGAATCCCAGGCCGATGACCACGGTATCCGGGCGGCTGACCAGGATGGGCTGGTCAAGGTCGTAAACGCCAGGCGTGAGGATAAGGTCCTTGCCGAGCGCCAGCGCGGCGTCGATCACCGGGACAGGCGTGCTCGGGCTGGCCACGAAGAACCGGGAGAACGGAATCGACGTGCCGGCCTCACTGCCGCTGGCCCAGGATGGGCCGGCCGTATTGTGCTGCACGGCTGGCACGAAGACGTCGAGATTCCCGCCGGAACCGGTGTACAGGAACGGCTCTTCCTCGGTCACCGGGCTGGTCGGCAGCACCGTGTTCTGCTGGCATGAACCGGTGAAGACCGGCGACGGTGCTCCTTCGACGCCGGAGTAAACCATGTTCCACAGGCCGTTTGGGCACCCGTTCGCCCCGCCGATCTCGCTGTTGCGGACCATGTACTGCTGGTTGCCGTAGAAGTCGAGATCGCCGGTTATGTCGCTGTCGGCGATGAAGCCGCCGCTCGCGTAGTCGTCGGACGCACAGTAGTCCTGGAACACGACGCTGCCGTTGATGATCGCGCGCCGGATCGGGGCCGCCTGGGACACCGACCACATCTCGGCGCTGTTAGCGCAGGAGGGACCGCCGCTTTCCTGGATGGGCGGCACGTAGTCCGGGGGCGAGCTCGGCAGGTCCACGTTGAGCGTCAGGTTGGACAGCGAGCGCCAGAAATTGTCGTCAGAGTTGCAGTCCGTGTTCCCGTTCGAGCACAGGTAGTTGAAGACGTCGATGGCGCCGTCGATGACCGTGTCCTGCGGCATGTAGCCGAGCCCGGCGACCTCGGTGTAGTAGCCCACCTGGAACACCAGCGGGTCAGCGGCCGAGCCGTACGTGCCTGGCTCGAAGAAGATGGCGTAACGCTCGCTGCCGAACTGGCTGGCAACGGGGACCTGCTGCGTGGCGATGTTGTTGAGGTCGGCCTGGATGGTCGCCTGGCTCATCGTGTCCTTGAAAACGCAGACGTTGGGCCCGAGGGCTGTGACGTTCGCCCCCGGACACAGCGACGCTGGGGGTGAGTCCGCGCTCGCTGCCGTGGCCGGGGCCATGGCAGCGCCGAAGCCAACCGCCAATGCTGCCGCAGCTAACGTCGCCAGGCGCCGCCGCGAGCGGCCGGTCAGGCTCACTGCACGCATTGCGATTCTCCTCTTTGTCTGGCCGGTGAACCGGTTCGTTGCCATCTCTGGGCCTCCCGAAATTGGTGGAGCGGGTGACTGTCATTGCCAGGGGATCGACAGGTCGGTCAGGAGTGCCTTGAGCGCCTGGGCGGCGCGCCGGAAGCCGTCCGGCCCGCTGAACCCGCCGAACCCGCCCGCCATGGCCAGGTGCGGTTCCAGCGACATGTAGCCCGCGAAGCCGGAGTCCCGCAGCGCGGCCAGGGTCTCCCGGACCTGGCCGTCGCCCTGGCCGGCCGGGACGACCTCGCCGGTGCTGGCCAGGGCGTCCTTGACCTGCAGGTACACCAGGTAAGGGCGGAGCAGGCCGTAGCCTTGCGTGTGCGGGCGCACGCCGCACTGCACGAAGTTCGCCGCGTCAAACGTGGCCCGCAGGGCGGGCGAGCCTACCGATTCGATGACGTCGGCGCAGCGTTCCGGCCGGTCGCCATAGATTTCCTTCTCGTTCTCGTGGGCGAGCACGATGCCGCGGTCCTCGGCGATGTCCGCGAGCGCGCGCATGCGCTCGATCACCTGCTCCCGGTAGCGCTCCGGGCGGTCCGGCCGGGGGATGAAAAAGGAGAAGACGCGCACGATCGCCGTGCCGAACCCGGCCGCGACATCGGCGATACGGCGCAGCCGGTCCAGCTCCGGCCCGAGCGGCGCGTCAACGCCGATCTTGCCGATCGGCGAGCCGATCGCCGAGACGCGCACCCCGGCGCCGTCCAGCGCTGTGCCGAGGCGGGCCAGGTCGGCGTCGCTGAGGTCGGCGACGTTCACCCCCCAGGCGCTGCGCAGCTCCAGGTGCGTGATGTTCTCGGCGGCGAGCACGGCGAGCTGCTCGGCCGGGTCTGGCGAGATCTCGTCGGCGAAGCCGCTCAGGGTAACGGTCATCGCGCGCGCTCCCCGCCGGGCGGGGGAACGGTGACGGGGCGGCCGGCGCGGGCGGACTCGTAGACCGCGCAGATGACCTGCAGGGTCGCCCGGGCGCTGTCGGCGGTGACCGCGGGCTCCCGGCCGCCGCCGATCGCGGCGAGCAAATCGGCGATCTGCGCGGCGTGGCTCGAGGGGTCGATGCCGCCCGGGTGGGCGGCCGCGGTGCGCGCGGGGGCCGGGGCGGGCGGTGCGGCGGTGCCGCGGTCGGTGGCGAGCGCGCGGCGGGTTATCGCGCCGTTCTCGACGATGACCGTGCCGTTCGTCCCGGTGATCTCGAGCCGCTGGTCGAAGCCCGGGTAGGCCGCGGTGCTGGACAGGACCGTGCCCACCGCGCCGGATGCGAACTTCACCAGCGCGAGCGTGGTGTCCTCGACCTCCACCTGGTGCGCCTGGGTGGCGCTGATCGCGGTGACCTCGGCGGCCGGCCCCATCGCCCACAGCAGCAGGTCCAGGTAGTGGATTCCCTGGTTCATCAGCGACCCGCCGTCCAGTTTCCAGGTGCCGCGCCACGCCGCGCTGTCGTAGTAGCCCTGGGTGCGGTACCACTTGGTGCTGGCCTCGCCGAGCAGCAGCGCGCCGAGTGCCCCGCCGTCCAGCAGCCGGCGCAGCTCGTCGAGCCCGGCATCGAACCGGTGCTGCGAGATGACGGTGAGCAGGACGCCGTTCGCGCGAGCCGCGGCGATGAGCCGGTCGGCCGCCTCCAGCGTCACCTCGACCGGTTTCTCCACGACCAGGTGCTTGCCGGCCGCGGCGGCCCGGACGCCGACCTCGGCGTGCAGGCCGCTGGGCACGCAGACCGAGACCACGTCGACGTCGTCGCGGGCGAGCAGCGCCGCCAGGTCCGGCTCGGCCGCGCAGTCCCAGGTCGCGGCCAGGGCTTTCGCGCGCCCGGGATCCGCGTCGGTCACCGCCGCCAGCCTGGCCCCCGGCACCAGTCCGATGGCCTCGGCGTGCACCGTACCGATCACGCCCGCGCCGACCACGCCGAACCCGTGGCGTGCCGGGCCGTTCTCGCTCATCCCGCCTCCTGAAGGTCGCGGAGCCAGGAGTCCAGCACCCGGCGGTGCTGGGGGAGTGCCACCTCCGGCTCCTCGATCTCAGGGTGCCAGCGCTTCTCCCACTCGACCGATACCCAGCCCGGGTATCCGGCGCCGGCGAGCAGGCCGAGCATCTCGCGCACCGGCACTTCGCCGTCGCCGAGCAGGACCAGCTGCCAGCCGTCCTCGCGCTCGCCGGCGCGGCGGGCGTCCTTCACCTGCGCGAGCAGCACCCGGCTGCCGAGGTTGGCGAGCACGTCGGCGGGCCGTTCGCCCATGCGGTGCGGGTGGTGGCTGTCCCACACGGCGCCGGCCCATTCCGACGGCACCAGCTCCAGCAGGGCGGCAACCGTTAAAGATTTCGAGAACGCGTCGTGCGTCTCGACTCCGATCGCCACACCCAGCCGCTCGGCCGCGGGCAGGGCGTCCTGCAGGACTCGGGCCGCGGAGTCGAGCCGGGTCCGCCGTGCCGGGTCTTCGGCGGCCAGCGGGCCGCCGAAGACCCGGACCAGCGGCGATTCCCAGTCGCTGGCGAGCTCGAGGAACCGGCGAAGCTCCGGCCCGGGGTCGGTGCCGGTCAGCCGGACCGAGCTGTCCACCGCCACGATCGGCAGCCCGGCCGCCGCGGCGGTCCGCCTGACCGTGGCCCGGGCGGCGGCCGGCATTCCGGGATCGATCAGCTCGCCGTCGACGAGCCGCAGTTCCACGCCGCGGTAACCCCAGTCACGCCCCAGCGAGACGGCGGTGGCCAGGCTGGCGCCGGGGAACGCCAGCGTGCTGAACGCGATCCTGGGCACGGTCATTCAGCGTCCGCCTCTTCGTGCGGTGTGGCCCGGTGGTCGGGCGGGCCCGCCCCCGGATCAGGGGAGAGGGGAAGATCCGGGGGCGGGCCCTGCTGCCGCGGCGCTCAGCTCCGCGGGCTCAGGTGCAGGATGACCACTTCGTCGGTGCCGGAACCCGGGCCGTTGTTGCTGCCCGACGGCTGCCCGGAATCGTACGGGTTGGACTGGGTGGGCCAGCCGACGAAGTTCTGCGAGTTGTACTCGAACCAGTCCGACGCCGTCGTTGTCGGGATCACCGGCAGGTTGTCGGCGACGTACTTCTCGAGCGGGACCAGGTCAGCGGTCTGCTCGGCCACGGTGTTGGCCGAGCTGAGCTTGGCCAGATCGGCGTCGACCGTGGGGCTGTCCAGCCGCTCGTAGTCACCGGTCGCGGAACTGGTGGCGAGCGAGCTGTTCAGCCAGCCGTTGTACATGTTGTACGGCGTGATGCCGCCGTTCGCCCAGTGCAGGCTGAGCTGGAAGTCGCCGTCGGCGATGTTGGCCAGCCACGCGGTGACGGCCTGGCCCTGGAACGTCGCGTCGATGCCGGCGTTGCGCAGTTCCTGCGCGATGATCGAGTCGTCCTCGGCGTAGTCGGTGTAGGCGGACGGGTCGATGATCGTGAGCGCGACGGGCTTGCCGCCCTTCTGGAAGAAGCCGTCGCTGCCCTTGGTGTACCCGGCCGCTTCCAGCACCTTCTCGGCGGCCGAGGGGTTCGCGGTGGCCGAGTTGGTCATCGAGGTGACCGGCCCGCTCCAGGCGTTGAACGTCGGCAGGGTCTCCCCGGTGGCGTTCAGCGCCGGGCTCTCCAGGCCGGCCTCACCCTCCGAGGCGATCACCGAGCGGTTCAGCGCGAGGCTGATCGCCTGCCGGACCGCAAGCTGGTTGGTCGGCCACTTGTTCAGGTTCGGTATGAGCGAGTTGGTGGCGCCCGGCGCCTCCCAGAAGTGGTGGTAGGAGGGAGACTTGTCGACAAACTCCTTCTGCAGGCCGGGGATGAAGTTGCCGGTCCAGGTGATCTGGCCGGAGAACAGCGCGGTCAGCGCCCCGGTGTTCGAGGTGTAGACGGGGAAGTAGACCGACGACACCTTCACCTTCGAGGGCTGCCAGTAATAGGGGTTCTTCTTCAGCGTGAAGCCCTGGGGGGTGAAGCTGCTCAGCATGTACGGGCCGGTGCCGACGGGGTTGGCGTCGGTGTATGTCGCCGGGTTGCCCGCCTTGCTCCAGACCGCCTTGGGCAGGATCGCGGTGCCCGCGATCTCCTCCAGGTCCGAGTACTGGGCCGTGGGGAACGTGAGCGTCACCGTGTTGCCCGAGGTGGACACCGACGAGATGCTCAGCCCGCCGATGTTGATCGCGGTGTTCGCCTTGATCAGGTCGAAGGTGTACGCGACGTCGGCGGCGGTCATCGGCGTGCCGTTGTTCCACTTCACGCCGGACCGGATCGTGAACGTGATCTGCTTGCCGCCGTCCGCCCAGGCGTAGGACGTCGCCAGCCACGGGTACTGGACGGTCGGGTTGGCGAGGTCGAACTGGACCAGCGGTTCGTAGATCAGCCCGTCCGCGCCCATGCCGTACGCGGCCTGTGTGGTGGCGTACGGGTTGAACGCCTGGGTGATCGTGCTCTCCGGCGAGCTCTCCATCGTCAGGGTCGACGTCGCCGACGACGAGGAGCCGCTGCCCGAGCCCGCACTGGAGCTCGACCCGCACGCGGCCACACCGCCGCAGATGATGGCCGCCGCCGCGATTCCGGCGGCACTTCTTCGTGTCAGCAGCCTCTTCATACTTTCCTCCTGCTGTTGTTGAGAGCCGACTTCCGTTGGTCCAGGTCCTCAGGGGCCGCCGCCCCGGCCCGCCGCCATGACTGCGGGGGCTGCGGCGTCCAGCCGCCAGCACGCGGCCGCGCGCGTCGCGGACACCGGCAGCAGCGCCGGGTTGTCGCTGCGGCAGCGGTCGATGGCCAGCGGGCACCGCGGAGCGAACGGGCAGCCGCGGTCCGCGGTGGCGGCGGCCGGCTGGCGTGCGGCCGGCGCCGCCGAGCGCAGCGCGCCGCCGAGGTTGTCAGGGTCGGGCGCGGACGCCACGAGCAGCTGGGTATACGGGTGCGCGGGCTGCTGGGTCAGCTCCTCGGCCGGGCCGCGCTCGACGATCTCGCCCGCGTACATGACCAGCACCTCGTCGGCGAAGTAGCGCGCCGACGCGATGTCGTGGGTGATGTACAGCAGCGCGAGCCGGAACCGCTGCCGCAGGTCGTTGAGCAGGCTCAGCATCTCCAGCCGGATCGACACGTCCAGCATGGACACCGGCTCG
>Ga0335075_10002257_pt1 | contig 31180 bp, 28 predicted proteins | sample Lox_Sample_24_FD_206723 | JGI IMG/M metagenome (GOLD analysis project Ga0335075, IMG submission 206723) | Soil microbial communities from Loxahatchee National Wildlife Refuge, Florida, United States - Lox_Sample_2.4 | ecosystem: Environmental > Terrestrial > Soil > Wetlands | place: USA...
GGGTCAGCGACGCCGCCCCGACCCGGTTGATGAGGTCGGCGACCCGCTTGGCGTAGTCGAAGTCCACGAAGCTCGGCTGCTCCGGCGTGCCGCCCTTGCGCATCGGCATGCCGGCCACCAGTACCGAGGCGCCCGACTCCTTCAGGAACGCCGAGTACTTGACGGTCTCGTCGATCACCTTGTCCTGGACCTCGGGGTCGTCCAGGTTCTCGTACTGCTCGAGGGCGCTGAAGAACCCGCTGATCACCGAGATGCCGGACCCGCGCAGGACGTCGGCGAAGGCGGTGGCCGACCCGTACGTCCGGACCGCGGTCTCCCAGTCGCCGGGCGGGAACGTGACCTCGACCCCGGTGATCCCGGCGGATACGACCGACTCGGCGATCTTGTTCCAGAAGGCCTTGGGATCGCCGAACGCGTGCTGCTCGAAGCCCTGGCGATCCTTCTCGCCCCAGAACTCCGGGTGGTAGAAGGTGATCAGGTCGACGCCATACTGGACCTGCATGTGCTGGTTCCTCCTCCGTGGTTTTCTCTGCTAGCCGTCTGCCGACACCGCGGCCAGCCCGGCCAGGTCTCCGGCCTCCACTCGCGCAGGCCGGGCCGGGGCCGTCGCCAGGTGGACGACGGCGCCGCTGTCGCTGGACATCTGTACCGACTCAAGTACTTCGAGGACGTGCTGACCGAGCTCGGCGCTGGCCCGCTGCGGCCGGCCGCCGAGCGAATCCACCAGGTCCGCGACGCCGAGCCCGCGGATGCGCTGATTCGGGGGCAGGAAGTCGCCCAGGGTCAGCACCGGCGGCAGCACCTGCCACTGGTCGCCGCCGTTCGGCTTGACGGTCACGTCCTCCGCGAACACGTCGGGGTTCGGGATCCGCAGGATTCCCTCGGTCCCGTAGATCTCGATGTGCGGGAGGTGCTCGCTCCAGATGTCGAAGCTGGCGGTGATCGTGCCGATGACGCCCGAGGCGAACCGCAGCACCGCGACGGCGTGGGTGGGGACCTCCACCGTCACCGTGTCGACCAGGCGGCCTGGCGCGGTGACCGTTCGCGGATTCTTGCCGACCCGGGTCGCGCCGGACACCGACGCCACCGGGCCCAGGCAGTTCACCATGCTGGCCACGTAGTACGGCCCCATGTCGAGCAGCGGCCCCGCGCCCGCGCGGAACAGGAACGTCGGGTCGGGGTGCCACTCCTCCGCGCGGCTGTGCGGGATCGCGGCCGCGACGCCGATCGGCTCCCCGATCAGCCCCGCGTCCACCGCGGCCCGGGCGGTCTGGCCCGCGGAGGCCAGGAACGTGTCCGGGGCGCAGCCAAGCCGGCCGGGCGCGGCGGCCAGCGCCGCCATGGTCGGCTCGGCGTCCGCGAGCGAGGCCGCCAGCGGCTTCTCGACGTAGACGTGCTTCCCGCGGCCCAGCGCCTCCCGGGTCACCGCGCCGTGCACGGACGGGGGCGTGATGTTCACCACCAGGCCGACCTGCGGGTCGGCCATGAGGTCGTCCGGCGAGTCGTAGGCGCGCAGGTCATGGGCCTTGCTCATGGCCTGCGCCCGGGCCAGGTCGATGTCCGCGCACCCGGCCACGCGCACCGAGCCGAGCTTGCCGAGGCCGAGCGCGTAGGACGGGAAGATGTTGCCGCAGCCGACGATGCCGACGGCGACCGGTGGGGTGCCGCTCATACCGGCCTCAGGTGCAGCACCACGACCTCGTCCCAGGGCGACGCCACCTCATTCATCTCGTAGTTGTCGCTGGAGGACGGCCAGCCGGTCGCGTGGACCGTGGTGTACAGCGCCCAGGCGCCGCCGTTGAACAGCGGGATGACCGGGACGTCCTTCACCATCAGCGACTCGATCGTGGTGTAGGCCTTCAGCAGCTGGGCCGGGTTGTTGGTCGCCGCCGCGGCGGCCAGCGCCGCGTCTGCCTGCGGGCTGTACCAGCGCTCCACGTCGCCGCTGGCCGCCTTGCCGTCTGGCGCGGTCAGCGCGCTGTTCAGCATGTAGTTGTAGATGGAGTACGGGTCGTTGGTGGTGAACTCCCCGCAGAACGTGAACTGGTAGTTGCCGGTGTCGTAGTCGTTGGTCCAGTCGCTGACCGATACCCCGCTGACCGTGGCCGAGATCCCCGCCTGCTGCAGCTCACTGGCCATGAGCTGGGCGTCGGTCATGAAGTCGGTGTACGGGGCGGGCCCGAGGATCGTGACCGCGAACGGCTTGCCGTTCGGCTCGTTCAGCATGCCGTTGCTCCCGGCCTTGAATCCGGCCCGCTCCAGCGCGGACTTGGCCGCGGCCGGGTTGAACTGCTCGGTCGCGTTCGCGTACTGGGGGGCCAGCCACGAGTTCCACCGGGGCAGGCTGAGCCCGGTCGCGTTGGTCGAGGCGAAGTAGTAGCCGTGCTCGCCCTCGGACACGATCGTCTTCCGGTTGATGGACTCGCTCAGCGCCTGCCGGACGACGGTCAGGTTGTACGGGTACTGGCTCAGGTTCGGGCACATGTAGAAGTCGCCGATGGGCGAGACCGAGACGTGATACTTGCTGGGGTCCTTGTCGAGGAACGCGGTCTGGTAGTTCGGCACGTACGCGGTCGACCAGTCGGCCTCGCCCTGCCCCAGCGCGAGCCCGGCGCTCGGGTTGGAGGCGTAGGCCAGGAAGCGCAACGTCGAGATCTTCGGCAGCCCGGCCTGCCAGTAGTCCGGGTTGCTCACCAGCGTGAACTCCTGCGCGGTGAAGCTGCTGGCCTTGTACGGGCCGGTCCCGACCGGGTTGTCGTCGGTGTAGGTGACCGGGTTGGAAATGCCGGACCAGATGTGCTGCGGCACGATCAGGACCTGGCTGATGTCGAAGAGCTGGCTGTAGGCCGGCTGGGCGAACTTGACGATCGCCTCGGTGGACGACGGCGCGCTCGCGCTGCTGAAGTTGACGCCGTTGGCGTTCAGCGCCGGGAACTTCTTCATCAGGTTGAACGTGAACGCGACGTCGGCGGCGCTGAACGGTTTGCCGTCTGACCACTTCACCCCGGTGCGGGTGTGGAAAATGAGCTCGGTCCCGCCGTCGGCCCACGACCATGACGTCGCGAGCCAGGGGTAGATCTGGCCGGGCTTGACCAGGTTGTACTGCATGAGCGGCTCGTAGATCATGCCGGTGGCGCCCTGGCTGTAAGCCGAGGTGGACAGGGAGAACGGGTTGAACCCGTCGGTGAACGGCCCCACGGGGGACGCGATGATCGAGAGCTCGCTGCTGCTGCCGGAAGCGCTCGTGCCGCCGCCGCTCGATGAGCACGCCGCCGCGAGCAGGGCGATCGCCGCAATGCCAGCAAGGGTCCGGACCGTCTTGCTTCTAGCCCGGAGAATTGAGTTACGCATCTGTCTGCTCCTTTGCGCACTCTTCGGTGCTCGCGGCGGGCCTGGGGGTTTGCCGCGCAGCTGAGGGCTGGGGTGGTTGGGTTGCGCCGTCGCCGAGCAGCCAGCAGGCTGCCCAGTGACCGCCGCCCTGGCGGAACGCCGGTGGCTCTTTCTCGGCGCAGATGGCCATGGCGTGCGGGCAGCGCGGGTGGAAGCGGCAGCCTGAAGGCGGGTCGATCAGGCTGGGTGCCTCTCCGGGTGACTGCATCTTCGGGCGCGTCCCCGCCGCCGCGTCCGGGTTGGGCGCGGCGGAGATGAGCAGCTGGGTGTAGGGATGCGCGGGTGACTGGGTGACCTTCTCGGCCGGGCCGGCCTCAAGCACCTGCCCGGCGTACATAACGAGGATCTCCTCGGCGAAATAGCGAGCCGAGGCGATGTCGTGGGTGATGTAGAGCAGGGCGAGCTCGCTGCGGGTCACGAGCTCGGAGAGCAGGTTCAGGATGCTGAGCCGGACCGAGACGTCGAGCATCGAGACCGGCTCGTCGGCGACCAGGACGCTCGGCTGGACGGCCAGGGCGCGCGCGATCGCCACCCGCTGGCGCTGCCCGCCGGACAGCTCGTGCGGGAGCTTGTCGATGACCTGCTGCGCGGGCGTCAGGTGCACCCGCTCGAGCAGTTGCAGGGCCTGCTGGCGCGCCTCGGCGCCCGACTTGGCCAGCCCGTGGATCCGGAGCGGCCGCACCAGGTGGTACGCGACCGAGTGGACTGGGTTCAGCGACGAGTACGGATCCTGGAAGATCATTTGCACCTGGCGCCGGTACGCCTTGATCACCGAGCGGTGGCGGAACTTGGGCTCGGCGCCGCGGAACAGCAGCCGTCCCGACGTCGCCGGCTCCAGGTGCGAAACGACCTGGCCGGTGGTGGACTTGCCGGACCCGCTCTCGCCGACGAGCGCGACCGCGGTACCGGACCGCAGTGCGAACGACACGCCGTCGACCGCGTGCACGACGCGCCGCCCGGGCCGGGCCAGCCGGACCGACGCGTCCCGCACTGGGTAGTACTTGGTCAGCGACTCGACTTCGAGCACGGGGACGGGCGCGCCGCTGGTTCCGCTGGAGTCACTCACCGGGGCCGCCTTCCGTTGCCGGGGCGCCCTGCGGCGTGTTCAGCCAGCAGGCCGCGAGGTGACCGGGCTCGCCGGTATCGCCAGCCGGCGCGAGCGGCGGGTACTGCTCCCGGCAGATCGCCATGACCTGCCCGCACCGGGGGGCGAACGGGCAGCCGGGGGGCAGGGCACGAAGGTCGGGCGGGAAGCCCGGTATCCCGGTGAGCTCGCGGCGCGGGCCGGTCAGCGGCGGGAACGAGTTGATCAGACCCCGGCTGTAGGGGTGGGCGGGCTCGGCGTGGACCCGCTTGGCCGGGCCGGTCTCGACGATCCGGCCCGCGTACATGATGGCGATGGTGTCGGCGATGTCCAGGAGCAGCGAGAGGTCGTGCGTGATGAACACGGTGGCGAACCCGAACTCGAGCCGCAGCTCTTCCAGCTTCTCCAGGATCTGCCGCTGGGTCACGACGTCCAGCGCCGTGGTCGGCTCATCCATGATCACCAGGTCGGGATTCAGCGCCAGCGCCATCGCGATCATCACCCGCTGGCGCATGCCCCCGGACAGCTGGTGCGGGTAGCTCCGGAGCCGGTCGGTGCTCACGCCCACCAGGTCGAGCAGCTCAGCGGCGCGCGCGTTGCGGTCCGGCCGGCTCATTCGCGGCTCGTGCGCCCGCATGGCGTCCACCAGCTGGCTCCGCACGTCGATCACGGGGTTGAGCGCGTTCATCGCGCTCTGGAAGACCACGGCGACCTCTTCCCACCGGAAGCGCCGCAGCTGCGTCTCGCTCATCGCCAGGATGTCGGCCACCCGATCGCCGGCCGCGCCCGCTGGCCCGTGCTGGTGGTACCGGACCGAGCCGCCGGTGACGACCGCGGGCGGGCGGAGCAGCCGCGTTATCGCGTGGGCCAGCGTCGACTTGCCCGACCCGCTCTCACCTGCGAGGCCGAGCACCTCGCCCCGCCGGACCGCGAGGTCCACCCGGTCGACCGCGTGCACGGCGCCCGGCCCGCTGCCGTAGTCGACCGACAGCTCGCTCACCTCGAGCAGCAGTTCTGCGTTCATGACGCCCGCACCCCGGTGGCGGTCCTGCGCAACCGGCCGCGGCGGGAGGGCTTCGGCACGGAGTTCAGGCGGGGGTTCGCGACCTCGTCCACGCCGAAGTTCATCAGCGCCAGGCCCGTGCCGAGCAGGGCCAGGCACAGCCCGGGCGGGACGAACCACCACCAGGCCCCCGACGACAGCGCGGAGGCGTTTTGCGCCCAGTAGAGCATCGTGCCCCAGCTCCACGTGGTCACCGAGCCGACGCCCAGGAACGCCAGGCCGGCCTGGATGAGGATGGCGTAGATGACCGTGATCAGGAACTGCGCCGCGATCAGCGGGATCTCGTTCGGCACGATCTCGAACCAGATGATCCGGCTGGCCGACTCGCCCACCACCCGCGCGGCGCGCACGTAGTCGCGCCGGCGCAACGACAAGGTCTGCGCCCGCAGGATCCGGGCCGTCCACGGCCATGCGGTCGCCGCGATCACCACCGCGACCGCGAGCGTGCCCGCACCATGCAGGTAGCCGGCCAGCACGATGACCAGCGGCAGCGCGGGGATGACCAGAAAGGCGTTGGTGATCGTCGAGAGCACCTCGTCCCACAGGCCGCCGAAGAAGGCGCTCGACAGGCCGATGGCGATCGCGATCAGCGTGGCGATCACCGAGGAGACGAAGCCGACGATGAGCGAGACGTTGGTGCCGTCGACGAGCTGAGCCAGCACGTCCTGGCCGGTGTCGGTCGTGCCGAGCAAATGATGCGCACTCGGGTGCGCGAACGCCTGCGGGCCGGTCACTGAGGGGCTGCCGACGAAGTTCGGCCCGATGATGCCGAGCAGGATGAAGAACACCACGATGCCGAGGCCGACGCGCACCTTCCTGGACCGCAGGGCATTGCGCACCCAGCCCCTGGGACGGGCCGCCGCATCGGTCACCGGGGGCTCAACCGCGGATGCATCGAGAACGGCCATCGGTCAGCCCGCCTCTCGGGTGCGGGGGTCGAGCATGACGTAGATCACGTCGGCGAACAGGTTCGCCAGCAGCACCAGGATCGTGATCATGAGGAAGATCCCCTGCATCAGCGGGAAGTCCTCGTTGGTCACCGCCTCGAACAGCACGTAGCCCATGCCGGGATAGGAGAAGACGACCTCGGTGAGGATCGCGCCGCTGACGATGAAGCCCAGCGAGAGGGCGAAGCCCGCCATGTTCGGCAGCAGGGCGTTGCGCGCCGCGTAGCTGAACGTCACCCGCCGCCGGGGCAGGCCCTTGGCGTCGGCGAGCAGCACATAGTCCTCGCCCAGGGTGGAGATCATCACGTTGCGCATGCCGAGCAGCCAGCCCGCGATCGAGCTGACCACGATGGTCAGCGCCGGCAGGACCGCGTGGTCGATCGCGCTGGAGATGAACGGCCAGGTGAACCCCACGTTGACCGACGGGGCGTAGCCGCCGCTGAGCGGGAACCAGCCGAGCTCAACCGCGAACACCGTCAGCGCGAGCAGGCCCAGCCAGAAGTACGGCACCGCGGACAGGAACGACGTCACCGGCAGCAGCGCGTCCACCCAGGTGCCGCGGCGGGCGGCGGCGAGGATGCCGAGCAGGGTGCCCAGCACAAAGCTGAGGATCGTGGCCACCCCGACCAGGGCGAGGGTCCAGGGCAGCGCGGTGCGGATCACCGAGGCCACCGTGGCCGGGAAGAACGTGATCGAGATGCCGAGGTTCCCGTGCAGCAACTGGTTCAGGTAGGAGAAGTACTGAGAGATCAGGCCCTGGTGGCTGTCAACGCCGAACGCGACGCTGAACGCCTTGAGGGCGGTCGGCGACATCGAGTGCCGGACCCGGTTGAACACGAGCTCGGCCGGGTTTCCCGGCATCAGGCGCGGGATGAAGAAATTGACCGTGATCGCGATCCACGCGGTGATCACGTAGAAGCCGAGGCGCCGGGCAATGAAGCGCACCGCTATTCCTACTCCTTAACGAGAGGACAGCCGTCATCGGTCGCACGCCTGATCAGCGGGCGCAGAGTGGTGTGGGCGATCATCAGCCCGCTCAGGACCCGGCGCGTATCCCCGGCCCACACCGGGTCCTCGTGCTCGACGGACAGCGTCCCGCCGAAGCCGGTCTGGTACAGAGTGTCGACGACGCGGCGCCAGTCGACCTCGCCCAGGCCCGGGACACGGTAGCGGTACCAGCCGTTATCCCATGGGTTCGCGCGGTCCAGGGCCCGGCCGTATACCCCCACCCGGTTGCGGGCCGGCTGGTCGATCTCCACATCTTTGGCCTGCGCGTGGACGATCCGCTCGGGGCAGACCCGGATGGCGGCGATGGGGTCGATGCCGAGCCAGGTCAGGTGGGATGGGTCGTAGTTGAGGTAGAAGCCGAGCGAGAACATCCACTCCCAGAGCTCCGGGGAGTAGCCGAGGTTGGCCGGGTACCCGTCGGGGTGCCAGCCCTCCATGGGGCAGTTCTCGACGATCAGCCGCACGCCCCGCTCGCCCGCGTAGTCGACCAGCGGCGGCAGCTCGGTCTCGGCCAGGCGCACGTTCCCGGCGACGGAGCGGGTGATGTCGCGGCCCACAAAGGTGCCGACGTACGGGCAGCCGAGCAGCTGGGCGGCGTCGATGCAGCGGCGCAGGTGCGCGTGGATCTCCTCCCGGGCAGCGGGATCGTGATGCAGGTTGTTCTCGTAGTAGGCCAGTGCGGAGATCGACAGGCCGTGCCCGGCCAGCAGCGAGACGACGTCTTCGGCGGCTGCTGCGCCGAGCGAGGTGACGTCGAGGTGGCTGGCCTCGAACGGCCGCGACTCGACGTCCGGCCAGACGGCCACCTCCAGGGCCTCGAAGCCGTGGGCGCCCGCCCAGTCTGCGATGCGCGCCAGCGGAACGTCGGGCAGGCAGGCGGTCAGGAAACCAAGCTTCACGGGATATGCACCCACTCCCGCGCGGTCGCGGAGCGCAGCACTGCCTCCGTGAGGATCGCGCTTCTGGCACCGTCGTCAAAGGTGGGGAACGTCCGAGCCGCCCCATTGCGCAGGGTCTTGTAGACGTCGGAGAACAGGCCGGCGAAGCACTCGACGAAGCCCCGCGCGTGCCCGGGCGGAAGGAAGCTGGAGTCGGCGATCTGCGCATCCGGCCGGCGGTCGCGCGCGATCTGCAGTCCGGCGTCCCGGCGGCCCAGCCACAGCCATTCGGCGTTCTCCTGGTTGAACACCACGCTGGCCTCGGCGGCGTCGACCTCGAGCCAGAGCCGGTTCTTCCGCCCGGGAGAGACCTGGCTCACGGTCAGCGTGCCGACGATCCCGCTGGTGGCCCGGAACACGAGGCACGCGATGTCCTCGTTGGTCACCGGCAGCGGCTCGGCCGCGCCATCGCCGGGGGGCGCCGCGGGGCCTGGGCGGGTCGGGTAGACGGTCGAGGTGGTCGCGGCGATGTCGGTGATCCGCTCGCCGGTCATCCACTCGGCGAGATCGCACCAGTGCGAGCCCACGTCGGCGAACGCGCGCGACGGCCCGCCGATCTCCGCGACCGCGCGCCAGTCGCCGTCGCTCGGGTACAGCAGCCAGTCCTGCAGGTACGTGCCGTGTACCAGGCGGATCCGCCCGAGCTCACCGGCCATGACCTTCGCCCTGGCGTCCTGGGCCAGCGCCTGATAGCGGTACGCGAACGCGACGGCAGCGATCAGGCCGGTCTCGCGGGCCAGCCCCGACAGCCGCTCCGCGTCCTGGGCCGTGGTCGCGAGCGGCTTCTCGCAGATCACGTGCTTGCCTCGGGCCAGCGCCTGCTCGACCTGAGACACGTGCAGCGCGTTGGGCGTGCAGACGTGGACGACCTCCACCGCGGGATGCTCGAGCAGCTCGGTCACACTGGCGAAGCGCTGCTCGGCGCCGAGTTCGGCGGCCGCGGCGTCGGATCGCGCCGGCGTCGACGCCATCACGCCGACCAGGCGCGCCCCGAGCATGCGCGCGGCCTGCGCGTGCATCCGCCCGGCAAACCCGGTGCCAAGAATGGCAACCCCAACTTCGTCGGCCAAAATCGCCTCCTGAGCGGAAGTGATAGCGATATCGAACATTGCTACGACTAGTTAGCGTTGTCAAGAGATTAAGTTTGTTGTGTTTCGTACAAAGCATTTAGTACGCTTCACCCATGGCGGAGACGTTAGGAGAACTTCGCGGCACCGAGCTCGGCGACGTTGCCGCGCTGGTCGGCCAGCGGCACCAGACCACCAGGGCCGAGCTGGCCAGGCTCACCGGGCTGGCCCGGTCGACCATCTCCCAGCGGGTCGAGCAGCTGCTCCGGCTGGGCGTGCTCATCGAGGCGGGCGACGGCGTGTCGGCCGGCGGCCGGCCCCCGGTGCTGCTGACCCTCAACCCGGCGGCCGGGGTCGTGCTGGCCGCCGATCTTGGCGCCACGCACTCGCGCCTCGCGCTGGCCTCGCTGAGCGGTCACATCGAGGCCGAGCGCGGCCTCGAGATCGACATCGCAGCCGGCCCGGAGGTGGTGCTGGACTGGCTGGTCAAGCGCTTTCACGAGCTGCTCGAGGACAACGGGCGGTCGCCGGGCGACGTGCGGGGGATCGGGGTAGGGGTGCCTGGGCCGGTCGAGTTCGCTACCGGCACCGTGGTGCAGCCCCCGATCATGCCCGGATGGGACGGGGTCGTGGTGCCCGACGTGCTGTCCCGGTTCTACGACGCCCAGATCCTCGTCGACAACGACGTCAACATCATGGCCCTGGGCGAGTACTGGTCCCGTGGGCTCGAAGACGAGCAGGTCCTGTTCGTCAAGGTCGCCACCGGCATCGGCTGCGGCATCATCACCGGCCGCAACGTGCACCGGGGCGCGGACGGCGCGGCCGGTGACATCGGGCACCTGCGCGTGGCCGTCGACGGCGACGTCGTCTGCTCCTGCGGCAACACCAACTGCCTCGAGGCGGTCGCGTCCGGGGCCGCGGTGGCCCGCCAGCTCGCCGCCGAGGGGCTCGACGTGAGTTACGCCCGCGACGTGGTCCGGCTGTGCCAGGCCGGGGACGCCCGCGCGGTGCGCCAGGTCCGGCTGGCCGGCCAGCGCATCGGCGAGGTGCTCGCGTCGCTGGTGAGCTTCTACAACCCCAGCCGGATCATCGTCGGCGGTGCGCTGGCCATGCTGCGCGACGACCTGCTGGCGGGGATCCGCGCCGAGATCTACGGCCGGGCCCTGCCGCTGGCCACCCGGCAGCTGGTGATCGAGACCACGGCCTCCGGCCATCGGGCCGGGGTGCTGGGCGCGGCCATTCTCGGGGCCAACGGCGCGCTCTCACCGGAACGGCTGTCCCGCTGGATCCACGCCGGCATCTCGGCCTGACCACCAGTCCCTTCCCGCAGGCCAAAGTCCGGCCAGAGCGCACCCATGCCGTCCGCGGCGCCGTGAGCAGTTCGCCGTGCGGAAGACTGGCACGGTGAAACGCGACACGGTCCCGCTGCCGGCCGGGTTCGGCATCGCCTTCGACCCGCAGACTCAGTTCGTCGGAGCCGACGTCCTGTTCGGCGGCTCGCCGCCGCGCCTGCTGCGACTGAGCAAGGCAGGGGTCCGGGCGCTGGGGGAGCTGCGCGACGGCCCGGTCGGCTCGCCGGACAGCGGCCGCCTGGCCCGGCGGCTCACCGACACCGGTCTGGCCCACCCGCGGCCGCCGGCCCTGCGGCGGCCCGCCGAGGTCACGGTGGTGATCCCGGTCAGGGACCGCGCCGCCGGGCTCGACCACTGCCTGTCCGCGCTCGACACCTGCTACCCGGCGATCGTTGTGGACGACGGGTCGGCCGACCCGGCCGCGGTGGCCAGCGTGAGCCAGCAGCACGGCGCGCGGCTCGTGCGCCGGCCGGTCTCCGGCGGCCCCGGGCCGGCCAGGAACGACGGGCTGGCTCTGGTGGCCACGCCACTGATCGCGTTCATCGACAGCGACTGCGCGGCGGACCCGCGGTGGATCGCCCAGCTCGCCGCGCACTTCGCCGACCCGATGGTCGGCGCCGTGGCCGCGCGGGTCCGGCCGGTGACCGGGAGCAGCACCGTCGGCCGCTACCTCGCCGCCCGGGCCCCCATCGACCTGGGGCCCAGTGAGGCCAGGGTCATGCCGCTGACCAGGCTGTCCTATGTGCCCACCGCGGCGCTGCTGGTCCGCACCGACGCGATCCCGGACGGCGGATTCGACCCGGGCCTGCGTTACGGCGAGGACGTTGACCTGATCTGGCGGATGATCGCCGCGGGCTGGCGGGTGCGGTACGACCCGGGCGCCGAGGTATCCCACACCGAGCCCGGCCGCTGGCGGCAGGTGCTCGCCCGGCGCCTGCGGTACGGCTGCTCGGCGGCGCCGCTGGCGCGCAGGCACCCGGGCCGGGTGCCGCCGCTGATCCTGCAGGCCTGGCCCGCCGCGGCGGTCGCCGCGCTGCTGGCTGGCCGGCCGGTGACCGCGCTCGCCGCCTACGGGGCAGGCACCGGCCAGCTCGTCGAGCTGCTGCGCGGGTGGGGCGTGCCGCCCAAGGGCGTGCTGGGCCCGATGGCCGGGTCGGTGCGGCAGACCTGGCTCGACACCGGCCGGTGGAGCGTGCAGTACGCGCTTCCCCTGCTCGCGGCCGGCCTGGCCAGGCCGGGCGGCCGCAGCCGGACGACCAGGATCTGCCGCCGGCTGGCGCTGGCTTCCCTGGCCCTTGGCCCTCCGGTGACCGAATGGCTCCGCAGCCGGCCGCGGCTCGACCCGGCCCGGTTCACGCTCGGCTACCTGGCTGACGAGGCGGCCTATGGGGCGGGCGTATACCGGGGCGCGCTGGCCGAGCGGATCGCCGCGCCGCTGCTGCCCCGGATCGCCTGGCGCCCGCTGCCCCGGGCCGCCCGGCGGCAGCGTCTTCCCGGACAGCAGCCAGAGCAGTAATTTGTCGGACATGCAAACCGCCCGGGTCAACGCAGCGGACATCGCCTACACCGACAGCGGCGGCGACGGCCCCGCTGTCGTGCTCAGCCACGGATACCTGATGGATCACACGATGTTCGACCCCCAGCTGCCCGTTCTGGCTCCTGAATTCCGGGTGATCACCTGGGACGAGCGCGGCTTCGGGGAGACCAGCGCGGACGGGCCGTTCTCGTACTGGGACTCGGCCCGCGACGTGCTCGGGCTGCTTGATCACCTCGGCCTGGACCGGGCCGTGCTCGGCGGCATGTCGCAGGGCGGCTTCCTCAGCATGCGGGCGGCGCTGCTGTCACCCGAACGGGTGCGGGCGCTCGCGCTCATCGACACCCAGGCAGGCCAGGAGGACCCGGCGGTCGCGCCCAGCTACGAGCAGATGGAGGAGATCTGGCTGGCGCAGGGCCCGGAGCTGGTGCAGGAGATCGTCGCCTCGATCATCCTGGGCGGCGTCGATCCGCAGCCGTGGTACGCCAAGTGGGCGCGGCTTGACACCGGCGGGCTCACCCATTCGTTCCGCTGCCTGATGGACCGCGACGACATCACCGGGCGGCTGGGCGAGATCGGCTGCCCCGCGCTGATACTGCACGGCACCGCCGACGCCGCGATCCCGATGGCCAAGGCCGAGGAGCTCCGCGACGGCCTGGCCGGCCCGGCCGAGCTGGTCGCGGTCGAAGGCGGCTCGCATGCCAGCAACATGAGCCACCCGGATCAGGTCAACGCGGCGCTGCTCGGCTTCCTCCGGTCACTGGGCTAGCGGCGCTCATCCTGGCCAGCTCGGCTGCGCGGGCGGGCGCGCAGGTGCATCCGCTCGCCCTGGGGCCCGAACAGGATCAGCAACTCGACCGGGTCCGGCCCGGCGCTGCCGAACCAGTGCGGGGTGCGGGTGTCGAACTCGGCGGCCTCGCCGGCTTTCATGACGAAGTCAAGGTCGGCTAGCCGCAGCCGCACGTGGCCGGACAGCACGTACATCCATTCGTAGCCTTCGTGAGATTGCTGCTCGGCTTCGGTCTCGGCTTCGGCTGGCGGGATCAGCACCTTGTAGGCTCGCGGCCCGCCTGGCTGCCGGGTGAGCGGGATGAGGGTGCGGCCGTGGCGGCGCACCGGCCTGGCGCGGACCCGCGGGTCGCCGGGCGGGGGCAGGCCGACCAGCTCGTCGAGCGGCACCTGATAGGCGCGGGCCAGGGCCAGGAGCAGCTCAAGGGTCGGCTTGCGGCCGCCGGATTCCAGCCGCGACAGCGTGCTCACCGAGATGCCGGTCAGCGCGGACACGCTGGCCAGCGTGGTGCCGTGCTGCTGGCGCAGCGCACGCAGGCGGGGCCCAACGGTGCTCAGTACGGAGTCATCGGCCATAAGCCCATTGCCGCTTCGGCAAACAGATTTGTCAAATCGCCGCCATGCGGTTCATGGTTGGGCCCATGGACCAGAGCTATGCAGACGAGAGCTATGAAGTCGTAGTGGTCGGCGGGGGCGCGGCCGGCTTGAGCGGGGCGGTCGCACTGGCCCGGTCCCGACGCCAGGTGCTGGTGGTCGACGCGGGCGAGCCGCGCAACGCCCCGGCCACGCACGTGCACAACTTCCTCACCCGCGACGGCACGCCGCCGTCGCAGATCTACGCGGCCGGCCGGGACGAGGTCGCCAGGTACGGCGGCCACGTCGAGACCGGGCGGGTCACCGCGCTGAGCCGGGACGGCGATCGCTTCCGGGTGCAGATCGGCGACCGGGCCGTGGCCGCACGGCGCCTGCTGATCGCGACCGGGCTGCGGGACGAGCTTCCCGCCGTGCCCGGCCTGGCCGCCCGGTGGGGTATCGATGTCCTGCACTGCCCGTACTGCCACGGGTGGGAGGTCCGCGACCAGCGTGTCGGCATCCTGGCCACCGGCCCGGCCGCCATGCATCAGGCGCTGCTGTTCCGGCAGCTGACCCAGGACGTGACCGTGCTGCAGCACACGGCCCCCGATCTGGCTGGCGAGCAGCGGGAACAGCTCGCCGCGCTCGGCATCGCGGTCATCGAGGGCACGGTTGCGGAGGTCGAGGCCGATAGCGGCGGCCTGGCCGGGGTCCGGCTGGCCGACGGCCGGCGGGTGGCGCTGGAAGCGCTCATCGTCGCACCGCGGGCGACCGCCCGGGCCGAGCTGCTCGCGCCGCTCGGGCTGACCCCGGCCGAGGTCCAGCTGGGCGGGCACGTGATGGGAACCCGGATCGAGGCCGACGCGACCGGCGCGACCGGCGTGCCCGGGGTCTGGGTGGCCGGCAACGTCGCCGACATTCAGGCGCAGGTCATCACGTCCGCGGCGGCCGGCCTGATGGCCGGCGCGGCGATCAACGCGGATCTGGTCATGGAAGACGCCCAGCGCGCGGCCGACGCCCACCGCCACCAGCCCCCGCACGGCGAGCAGGCCTGGGATGACCGTTACCGGTCCCAGCCGGAAATCTGGGGCGGCGCGCCGAACGCGGTGCTGGCCGCGGAGGTCCCGGACCTGCCTCCCGGGACGGCGTTCGACGCGGGCGCGGGCGAGGGCGGCGACGCATGCTGGCTGGCCGCCCGTGGCTGGAAGGTCACCGCCTCCGACATCTCCAGCGTTGCCCTGGAGCGCGCGGCGGCCCGGGCCCGCCAGCTCGGCCTGGACATCACCTGGCTGCACGCCGACCTCGCCCGCGTTCCCGCGCCGGGCACGTATGACCTGGTCACCTCCCACTTCCTGCACCTTCCCGCGGCGGACAGGAAAACCGTGTTCCGCCATCTCGCCGATGCCGTGGCACCCGGCGGCACGCTGCTGGTGGTCGGGCACGAGCCGGGCGACATGCCGCGGCCGGAGCTGGCCGAGATGGGCTGGACGGCGGCCGAGCTGGCCGCCGAGCTCGGCCAAGGCTGGACCGTTCAGGTGGCGGAGGCCCGGAAGCGCCAGGCCACCGGGCCGGCCGGCAAGGGAATCACCATCCACGACGCAGTCCTGCGCGCTCGCCGGGCTTAGCTGGGCGACTCCGCCTTCCGCAAGCCCGGCAGAATGTGGCCAGGGCGCGACCTGGACAGCCTGAGCTGAAGATCGGCGGGCGGGCAGCGGTTAAGGTGAAAGCCCAGGCGCCGCGGGGCGGCCTGATCGTGACTGCAGCCAGGAAGACGACCGTGCGCATCGGCATACTCGGACCGCTGGAGGTGCGGGACGCCGACGGGCAGTTGCTGCCGGTCGGCGGCGCCCGGCTGCGCAGTCTGCTGATCCGCCTGGCTATCGGCGACGGCCAGGCGGTGCCCGTCGACCGGCTCGCCGCGGACCTGTGGCCACGCGACGCCCCGGCCGACGCCGCGAACGCCGTCCAGGCGCTGGTCTCACGGCTGCGGGCGGTGGCGGGCCGGGACATCGTCTCCCACGGCCCGGCCGGTTACCGGCTGACGATCCCGCCCGGCGAGATCGACGCCCAGGTGTTCGAGCAGCTGGTCGGGGCGGCGCGGGCCAGGCTCGGCAACGGTGATCACGCGGCCGCCGCCGGCCAGCTCGCCGCGGCGCTGGATCTGTGGCGAGGGCCCGCCCTGGCCGACGTCGCCGACACCCCGTTCGCCGCGCCGGCGATCGCCCGCCTGTCCGAGCTGAAGCTGTCGGCGACCGAGGACCGGATTGATGCCGACCTGGCTCTCGGCCGGGGTGCCGGGCTGGTCCCCGAGGTCGAGGGGCTGGCCACCGAGCACCCGCTGCGGGAGCGGCTGCGCGGCCAGCTCATGCGCGCGCTGTATGCGGCCGGCCGGCAGGCCGACGCGCTCGCGGTGTTCGAGGACACGCGAAGCGCGCTCGCCGACGCGCTCGGCGTTGACCCCTCGCCCGCGCTGGCCGCCGTGCACCTGGCCGTCCTGCGGGCCGAGCTGCCCGCCGGCCCGCCGCCAGCGGCCGGCCCGCCCCAGACCCCAGCGACCCGGCCTGACCCGCCCGCGCCGAGGGCCGGGCGCCCGCACAACCTGCCCGCCCAGCTCACCAGCTTCGTGGGCCGGGACGACGAACTTGAACGGGTAGCCAGGCGGTTGCTCGACGAGACACGGCTGATCACGCTGACCGGCCCGGGCGGCGCGGGGAAGACCCGGCTGTCGGTCGAGGTCGGGGCCAGGGTCGCGGATCAGCTGCTGGACGGGGTCTGGTTCGTGCCGCTGGCTCCGGTCCGGGATGCCTTCGACGTCCCGCACGCGGTGCTGACCGCGCTCGGCGCCTGGCCCGCCGACCCGGTCGAAGCCGCCCGGCTGGCCGCCATGGAACCGCTGGACCGGCTCGGCGAGGTGCTCGCCGTGCGCAGCCTGGTGCTGGTGCTCGACAACTGCGAGCACGTTCTCGACGCGGTCGCCTCGCTGGCCGGGCGGGTCCTGGCCGACGCACCCGCGGTGCGGATCCTGGCCACCAGCCGCGAGCCGCTCGGCCTGACCGGCGAGACGCTGTGCCCGGTGCCGTCGCTGCAGCTGCCGCCCGAGGAAGTAACGCCCGAACAGGCGGCGGCCAGCCCGGCGGTGCGGCTGTTCGCCGACCGCGCGGCCGCGGTGCGGCCGGGGTTCCGCATCGACGACGTCTCGGCCGGCCCGGTCGCGGCGATCTGCCGGGCCCTGGACGGCATCCCGCTGGCCATCGAGCTGGCGGCCGCGCGGGTACGCGCGCTCACCCCGCAGCAGGTGGCCGAGCGGCTGGACGACAGGTTCGCGCTGCTGTCGGTCGGCACCCGCGCGGCGCTGCCCCGCCACCAGACGCTGCGCGCGATCGTCGACTGGAGCTGGGACCTGCTCGACGACACCGAGCGCGCGGTGCTGCGCCGGCTGTCGGTGTTCAGCGGCGGCGCGACGCCGGACGCCGCCGAGCACGTCTGCGCGCCCGGCGGTGCCGCCGCAGACCGGACGACCGTGGTCGACGTGATCGCGTCGCTGGTAGACAAGTCGCTGGTCACCGCCACGGGCGACGGGCATGTGCGGTACGGGCTGCTGGAGACCGTGCGTGCGTACGCGGCCGGCCGGCTGGCCGAGTCCGGCGAGGCCGACCTCACCGCTGCCGCCCACGCGGACTACTTTCTCGACCTGGCCGAGCGGGCCGAGCCGGAGCTGCGCTCGCGGGACCAGCTCGTCTGGCTGAGCCGGCTCTCGGCCGAGCACGACAACCTCTCGGCCGCCCTGCGCAACGTGATCGCGGCCGGCAGCGCCACCGCGGCGCTGCGCTTCTTCCGTTCGCTGGCCTGGTTCTGGATCCTGCGCGACTACGACGCGGAGGCGCGCGAGTGGTCGGCGGAGGTGCTGCGGCTAGCCGGGGACACCGCACCTGACGGCATGTCCGAGGAGTACGCGATGTGCCAGATCGTCGCGACCATGACCAAGACCATGACCGACCCCTCCGGGGACCCGTTGCAGGCGCTCGAGGTGCTGGGTCAGCTGACCCTGCCCGCCGAACCCGACCATCCGCTGCTCGCGATCGCGGCGCCGATGCTGACGTTCCTCGGCGGAGGTGCTGAGGATGCCCACAAGCAGCTGCAGGCCCTGCCGGAGCATCGCGATCCCTGGGTCACGGCCACGCGGCGCAGCATGACCGGGCATCTCGCGCTGAACGACGGGGACATCGAGTCCGCGGCCGCCGACCTGGCCGAGGGCCGCGCCATGTTCGAGGCGCTGGGGGACCGGTTCGGGCTGGTCGGGTGCCTGGTTGGGCTGGCCCAGGTGGCGATCGCGCGCAACCGCCCCGACGAGGCGGTTCGCTCCCTCGAGCAGGCCCGCGAGCATGCCACCGCACTGGCCGGCAACATGGGCGGCGTCCTCGGCATAGGCCTGGGCGAGGCCAGGGCCAGGGCCGGGGACATCGAGGGCGCGCGGGCGGACCTGCAGGACGGCGTGCGCAGCGCCGAACTCGCTGGCGAGCTCGACGACGCGTCCTCGGGCTACGTTCAGCTCGCCGAGCTGGCCCGGCGCACCGGCGACCTGGCCGGTGCCGGCGACCTGCTGCGGAGCGCCCTGGCGATCGTCGAGTCGCGGCTGCCGCGGCCGGACATGTTCGCCGTGGCCGCCACCACGTTCAGCCGGCTGGGCTGCATCGCCGAGCAAGAAGGGGACTTCGCGGGCGCCGCGGCCTGGCAGCAGCGGGCCATCGACGTGCTCTCCGGTGGGCCGGCCGGCCGGGATCACCCGGAACGGCGTCTGGTCGCGATCCTGCCGATCAACCGGACCCTGGCCACCGTGGTGGACGCGATCGCCGCGCTCGCCGCCGCCCAGGGTGAGCACGCCCGGGCCGCGGAACTGCTCGGGCTGGCGCACACGCTGCAGGGCTTCAGCGACGCCGCCAGCCTGGAGGTGGCCAGGGCGACCGCGGCGGCCAGGGCCGCGCTCGGCGACGCGGCCTTCGACGCCGCCTACGCCCGCGGCCGGGCCCGCGACAGCGCCAGGGCCGACGCCCTGGCGCTGCGACCGCAGGCCTGCTAGGCGCGGCGGCGGTACATGCGCATGGCGAGCGGGAACACCACGATCACGATCCCGGCCGCCCAGGCCAGGGTGATGAGCGGGTTGTCGCCCATATGGCCGCCGATGGTCAGCGCCCGCACCGAGTCGGCCAGGCGGGTCACCGGGTTGATGTTGACCCACGCCTGCAGCCACCCCGGCATCGTCCTGGTGTTCGGCAGCAGCACGCTGCTGCCGAACACCAGCGGCATCACCCAGATGAACGAGATGCCCTGCACGGTCTCCGGTGACGGCGCGACCAGCCCGATCAGCACCGAGATCCAGCACACCGCCAGGTAGAACACGTAGGCCAGGGCGTAGGCCGCGAGGATCGACAGCACTCCGGTGTGGAACCGGAAGCCGAGCGCCGACCCGAACCCGGTGAGCACCCCCATCACCACGCAGAACCGCACGGTGTCCCCGAGCACGGCCCCGATCAGCGGCGCCGACCGGGCGATCGGCAGGCTGCGGAACCGGTCGAACACGCCCTTGTGGATGTCCTCGCACAGCGCGGTGCCCAGGCCCATGGTGGCGAACATGGCCATCTGCCCGATCAGGCCGGGCAGCAGCACCTGCAGGTAAGCATGCGTGCTGCCGGCCACCACGCCGCCGAACACGTAAAGGAACAGCAGCATGAAAATGATGGGCATCAGCGTGACGTCCATCAGCTTCTCCGGCGAGTGCTTGAGCTGCATGATGTTGCGCCAGGCCAGGGTCAGCCCGTTGGCCAGGGTCTGGGCGACGCCGATGCGCCGCCGGAGCACGCGCGGCGGGCCACCGGCTGTGCCGGAGTCGGTCCCGGCCGCAAGCCGCCCCTCGATTGATTCACTCAGCGCGGTCATGCCGCCGTCCCTTCCCGTTCAAGATTGTCTTCTTCGGCCCGGTGCCCGGTGAGGGTCAGGAACACCTCGTCCAGGCTGGGCAGCCGCAGGCTCAGTTCGGCGGCCACGATCCCGGCGTCGTCGAGCCGCCGGACCACGGCCGGAACCATCGCCGGGTCGCCGACCGCGGCAGTGACCAGGCCGGTCTCGGCGACGTCCGGCCGCACCCCCACGACCCCGGCCACCAAAGCCGCCACCTGCGCGGTATGCGCGGGCTCGATGGCCCGCACGGCCAGGGTCTGGCTGCCGGTCCGCGCCTTCAGCTCGGCCGGCGTGCCCGACGCCACGACCAGGCCGTGATCGATCACCGCGATCTGGTCGGCCAGCTCGTCGGCTTCCTCGAGGTACTGGGTGGTGAGCAGCACCGTCGCCCCGCTGGCGACCACGCCGCGCACCGTGTCCCACATCTCGCCGCGGCCGCGCGGGTCGAGCCCGGTGGTCGGCTCGTCGAGGAACAGCACCTCGGGCTCGCCGAGCAGGCTGGCGGCCAGGTCGAGCCGGCGCCGCATGCCCCCCGAGTACGTCTTCGCGGCCCGCCGCGCGGCCTCGGCCAGGCCGAAGCGTTCGAGCATCTCGCGGGCCCGCGCCCGGGCCGCCGCCCGGCTGAAGCCGAGCAGCCGGCAGATCATGATCAGGTTCTCGGTCCCGGTCAGCTCGTCGTCCACCGACGCGTACTGGCCGGTGAGCGCCAGCAGCTGGCGGACGGCCGTTGCGTCGTCCACCACGTCGTAGCCGCACAGCCGGGCCCGCCCGGAGTCCGGCTTCAGCAGCGTGGCCAGGATGCGCACGATCGTTGTCTTGCCCGCCCCGTTCGGGCCGAGCAGCGCGAGCACCCGCCCGCTCTCGGCGTGCAGGTCCACGCCGGCCAGCGCCTGGGTGGCGCCGAATCGTTTGGTTAGCCCTTCGGCCTCGATAACTGTTGTCATGCCCGCCATGCTGGCCGGGCGCGCTGACAGGGCGCCGTCAGCGCGCTGACAGCCGCGCTGACGCGAGCGGCCGGCCGCCGTTCAGCAGCCAGGCCCAGGCCTCGCCGGGCGCGGCGGACGTCAGCAGCCGGGGTTCGCAGCCGGGCAGCGCCGGACGGTGATACTCGATCTCGGCGGCGGCCGGGAGCCAGCCCAGCGCGGTCACGGTGTCCTCGACCGCGGCCCAGTACACGGCGTTGTTCACGTGCCCGGAGACGTCGAAGTCCGCCGACCGCAGCGGCCACGGATCCCCGGCGCCCGGCTGGCCTTCCGGCGCTGGCGGCCGGGGATGCGACAGCCGCACCGACACGGTGCGCCCGGCGGCGCTCGGCCCGTACACGCGGTGGAAGTCCGGCCCCAGCGGGCAGGGGCGGCCGCTGGCCCGGTCGACGGCCGCCCACACGGCCACGGCCCGCACCAGCTCCGCCTCGCCGTCGCCGGCCGCCAGCGTGGTGGTGCGCTCGGCCCACCGCGGCCCGATGCCGGAGCAGAACGTCCGCACCCGCACCCGCTGGCCGAGCCGCGGGTAGCTGTCCACGCGCACCGCGCACCGGCGCACCACCCAGTCATACGTGCTGGAGTAGCCCGCGCTAACCAGGTCGCCCTCGGCGGCCGCCTGCAGGTAGCGGGCGAGCGCGTCCAGGCGCAGCCGCCCGTCGAGGCTCACGTCCGTGCCGTGGACCGCCCGCCACGAGGTGAAAACGCGGGGCTGAAGCTCCATCCCGGTATTGTCCCGCTCAGCCGGCCAGCAGGACGTCCCGGTGCTCCCACGCGATCCTCAGCAGCGCAGCGCCGGCCGGCTGCATCGGCTCGACCATGGCGAACCGTTCGATGTTCGGAGCCTTGAACGGGACGCCGACGGCCGCCCCGGCGGCGCCGTCGCCGGTCACGAGCCGGCCCTCGTCATTGGCCTGGACCAGGCTGGCGAAGGTGGCGTCGAACAAGCCGGCGTCGAGGACGGCTACCGACATCATGTCGGCGGCGAGCGTCAGCGGATCGACGCCCAGGCCGAGCCAGTACACCCGCAGCGTGCCGGCCCGGCGGGCAGCGGCCAGTTCGGCCTGCAGCGGCCAGCGCTCGTAATCGATCGGCGCGACGTCGCTGCCGTAGTCCTCACCGGCCCCGAGCAGTTCCTCGGACAGCTCGCGGACGATGCAGCGCCACAGGCTGAAGTCGTTGACCTGGTTCCACTCGGCATCGTGCGAGGGCTGGAACACGCCGACCGGGGCGACCTGGTACATGCCGCCGCCGCTGGCCACCCGGGCCGGGTCGCGCCAGTGCAGGATCATCGCGGCTCCCTCGTGGCCGGCCCGCAGCACCAGCGTGCAGATGGCGACCACCGCGGGCCGCCGGGCCAGGTCGGTGGGATCGCCGATCTCCGAGCGCAGCGGCAGGTCGCTCATGGCCGGCGGCGAGCCGTCCCCGGCCAGCGTGGCCGCCGCGTACTCGTGGGCCACGGCCTCGCACGTGTTGATCGCGTCGAAATACCGGCCCAGCCCGAACCCGAGGCTCGCCTCGTCGTACGACGCCACCGCCTCGAGCAGCCGGTAGCAGACGCGGTTCTCGAAGAGTCCTGGCCGGCTGAGCGCGCCGAGCGCGTCGGCATAGCAGGCGAACCGGCTCCCGGCGTCGCCCAGCGGGCGCACGGCCTCGGACTGCGGCCCGGTGCCGTCGATGCCGCGGGCCGGTGCGTCCGGCCGCCATGACAGCGTGACCTGGTCCAGCGGAACCGGGGTCCCGGCCAGCCATCCCGGGCGGGCGATCAGCGGAGTGCCCGCCACCCGCAACGCCGCCGGGTACAGGTCCTGAGCCGATCTGGCCAGCTCGTGCCGGCCGGTGTTGAGGAAGCCGCGGACCCGCAGCCAGTGCTCCTGGCCGTCGCGCACCACGCTGTCGGGCACTGCGCCGTCTCGCACCGCTTTGTCGGTGTTTGCGAGTTCATGCGTCACGTGGGAACCCTACTGGCGTCGCGGGCCGGACATGGGGCGCTCGCCGCGAACCCGGTTGGGACGGCTTGGCTGCCTGCCCGCCATCGCGGCGGATATATCGTTATACGAACCCTGAAGCGCCTGCCGCGCGCGAGACCCCCTCATCGCCCGCTGCGACGGGCCGCTTCGCGAGCCTCGCCGGGCACGTCGGGGATGCGCTGGTACTCGAAGTGCGTCGGTCGCTCGTCTTTCTAATGGGTCCATTTCGACTGGCAGGAGATGGATATGCACCTCCCGGTGCTGTCGGCTGGCCTCGGGCTGCGCGGGATCGAGGTCGCCGGAGCGGCCGGCATCTGGTTCCGGCTGGCCGATGGCCGGCGCGTGATCGACGCGAGCAACACCGCGGCGCCCCTCGGGCACTGCCATCCCGATCTGGTGGCCGTGGTCCGTGGCGCGTCGGGCAGCCCGGCACTCAACGAGGGATGGCTCTGGCCGGGTCGCCAGCGGGCCGCCGACGACCTGCTCGAGCACGCCTTCCGCGGCGAGGAGGGCTGGGCCGGCGCGGTGCGCTTCTGCACCAGCCGCAGCGAGGCCAACGATCTGGCCCTCAGCCTGGCCCAGGTGCTCACCGGGCGGGCCGGGCTGGTAACCAGGGAGCGTGCCTACCTCGGCTCGGTGGGCCTGGCCCGTGAGGTGACCGTGCAGCCGCAGTGGCACGGCGGCCTCTCGTCGGCTCACGATGGCTGGCGCCCGGTCCCGCGCCTCGCGGACGTGCGCCGTCTGCCGCCGCCCAGCTGCGCGGTGCACTCCCCGTGCACGCCCGGTGGCCGCTGCCGTTGCCTGCCAACCGACCTGGCCGACACGCTGGCCGACGCGGCGGCCGTGATCATCGACTACAGCCAGGGCGGCGTCTATCCGGCGCCCGCCTACCAGGACCAGCTGGCCCGCGCGGCCCGGGCGGCAGGCGCCCTGTGGATCGCCGACGAGGCGGTGACCGGCCTGGGCCGCCAGGGCCGGTGGCTGACGGTGCAGCGGGGCGAGTCCCGACCGGACATCGTCACCCTGGGCAAGGGCCTGGCCGGGGGCGTCGCGCCCGCCGCCGCCGTGGTCATGTCTCAGCCGGTCGCCGAATTGCTGCGCGACCAGCGCTGGCAGTCGTACAGCACGTTCCGCGGCCACCCGCTCACGGTGGCGGCGATCAGCGCTACCGTGCGCCGTATCGACCGCGATGGCCTGGTCGAGCGGGCCGACTCGCTCGACGCGACGCTCCGCGCCCGGCTGGCCGAGCTGGCCGCCGCCCATTCCTGCGTGCGCCGGGTGGCCGGGCTCGGCCTGCACTGGACGGTCGACCTGCGGGGCGGAGGCGGACAGGACTGGCACGCCGGCACCGGCCAGCCGACTCCGGCCGAGCGCATGCTCGCGGCCGCCCTCGACGTGGGCGTGCTGATCGCCGCCAACGGCGAGGAGGCGTCGCTGTTCATCGCCCCGCCGCTGATCGTCAGCGACAGTGAGCTTGAGACGATCCTCACCGCGCTCGACCGCGCCCTGACGGTTGGCGACAAGACGCTGTTATCGGCGTTACCGGCGTGCGGTGGCGGGCGCTACCCGGTCATTCTCGCGGGTCGCTGGGGGCCCGCCTGGCGATGGCGATGGCGGCTACGGCCATCCACAGGAGTTCCAGGCCCAGGAAGATGCGCTCGTAGAGGCCGCTGGGGGCGTGGTAGTGCTTATGCGGGGCGCCGAGCAGCAGCAAGGCGAGGGCGCCGCCGACCGAGATGGCCAGCAGGACGGGCGCGGCGCGCCGCCAGGCCGGGTCGGAGATGAGGCTGGCGGATATCAGGATGGCGCCGACCGTGATGCATGGGAACGCGATGAGGGCCAGGACCACGTGAACGACGCCGCTGCCGGTCTGGGGCGTGCCCCTGGGGTCGTCGGCGAAGAACGCGAGCAGGCCGGAGCAGATCGCCCAGGTGACGAGCAGGGCCAGGCCGGCGCGGGTGCGGCCGTCGAGGCGGACGGTCCGGTACAGGGCGCCGGCAATGGCCAGGGACAGCACGCAGCGCAGCAGGAAGTTGATGTCCATCACCCAGTACCACGGACCGCGGCCGTAGTCGCTCTCCGCGTTGTAGAGCAGGCTGTACTTGGGCCGCAGGAAGGCCAGCAGCACGTCGATGGCCAGGTAGACGGCGACCCCGGCGAGCGTGAGCCGGGCCAGCGGCTTCGCGCGGGACGGGGCGTTGCGCTGCCGCGGCGGCAGGACGCGGGCAGTCATCGGGATCCCCGCCCGGGCGAGGAAAGGCAACCTGGTTGCATATCGCTAGTATGCTTAAGCCATGGCCCCGGAGTCAACACCGCCGTACCGGTTCGGTGACCTGGTCGCGCTGGCCAGGCTGAGCTGGGTCGGGCAGATGACCAGCCGCCTGGAAGGGCTCGGCTATGCCGGCTTCCGGCGCGGCGACGCGGCCACGATGCGGGTGCTGTTGCGAGGGCCGCTGCCGGTAGGCCGCCTGGGCGAAGCTCTGGGGGTGACCCGGCAGGCGGCCAGGAAGGTGGCCGAAGCGCTGGAGCAGCGGGGCTACGTCACGACCGAACGGGACGCGCGCGACGCGCGGCAGCTGAACATCACCCTCACCCCCGTCGGCCGTGACTACGCCCGTGCCGTCACCGCCGTCACCGACGAACTCAACCGTGCGGTCGCCGGGCGGGTCAGCCCGGCCCAGCTGGCCGCGGCGGACGCCGTGCTGCGCGCCGCCCTGTTCGATGACAGCGCCAGGCAGCGGGCGGGCCATTTGCCCCCACCTGGAAATGTCGGTGCCTCGCCTTAGGGTTGGCCGCCGGACTCACTCGTGGCAGAAGGAGCCGCTGTGCGCTGGGACGAATTCACCGACGCCTGCCCAGAGCTGGCCGGGCTGGCCCGGGATCGGTTCGTGGCCGACGAGATGGTGCTGCTCGGCACGATCCGCCAGGATGGGCGAGCGCGGATCTCGCCGTGCGAGATCGACTTCGCCGCCGGGCGGCTGCTGCTCGGCATGATGTGGCAGTCGCCAAAGGCCAGGGACCTGCAGCGGGACGCGCGGCTGACCGTGCACAGCCTGCCGGCCGGCAAGGCGAATCCCGGGGGTGACGTAAAGCTCTACGGGCTCGCCGTCGATGAGCAGGACGCCGGGGTGCGCACCGAGTTCTGCCAGGCCATCCGCGCCCGCATCGACTGGGAGCCCGACGAGCCGTACCACCTGTTCTCGCTCGACGTCACCGAAGGCGCGTTCATGCGCTTCACCGAGGAGGCGAAGCAGACCTGGCGCTGGGATCCGCGGTCGGGCCTGCGCCAGGAAGAAGAGCCCAGCACCGGCTAAGGCCGGCCAGGCTTCCTGATCGTTGGCCTGCCGTAAGCGGAAACTCGCCGATCGCGGCGGCCCGGTGTCCTCCTGCCTCGGCAACCGTGCGACCGAACCCCGTTCCCGGGTCCCCGCGCGAGGGGTTGCGCCCGGCGGCCAGGACCAATACCCTCTTACACTAATCGATTAGTGGAATGAGGATCATGATCGAGTTCCAGCTCGACACCGTCTCCGGTGTCGCCACCTACCTCCAGCTGGTCCAGCAGGTCCGTGACGCTCTGCGGCTGGGCCTGCTGGAGCCGGGCGACCAGCTGCCGACCGCCCAGCAGGTCGTCGCCAAGCTGGCGATCAACCCGAATACGGTGCTCAAGGCCTACCGCGACCTGGAGCGGGAGGGACTGGTGCAGGGCCGGCCGGGCCAGGGGACGTTCGTCATCGGGTCGCTTCCCGGCACCGACCCCGCCGCGCAGCGACGGTTTCTCGCCGCCATGACCGACCTGCTGCACTCAGCACGATCGGCGGGCCTGGGACCTGACGACATCGAGTCGATTTACCGGACCGCGGTCCGCAACTGCTTTGCGGAGGGAGTGGCGTGAGGGCCGTCATCGAGGCCAGTGGCCTCGGCAAGCGCTACCGGCGGCGGTGGGCGCTCGCCGACTGCACCCTGGCGGTCCCCGCCGGGCGGGTGACCGGGCTGGTCGGACCCAACGGCGCGGGCAAGACCACCCTGCTGCAACTGGCCGCTGGGCTGCTCGCGCCGACCTCGGGCACCATCAGCGTCCTGGGTGAGCGGCCGGCCGGCACCCCGGCGCAGCTCGCCCGGGTGGGCTTCGTCGCCCAGGATGCCCCGGTCTACGCGGGGCTTTCCGTCGCCGGTCACCTGCGGATGGGCGGCTGGCTCAGCCCTGGGTGGGACAGCGAGCTCGCCGCCCGCCGCATCGGCCAGCTCGGCCTTGACCTCCGGCAGCGGGCCGGGACGCTGTCCGGCGGCCAGCGCGCCCAGCTCGCCCTCACCCTGGCGACCGCCAAGCGGCCGGAGCTGCTGCTGCTCGACGAGCCGGTCGCGAGCCTGGATCCCCTGGCCCGGCGGGAGTTCCTGCAGGGCCTGATGGAGACCGTCGCCGGGCAGGAGACCAGCGTCGTACTGTCCTCGCACCTGATCAGCGACCTCGAGCGGGTCTGCGACTACCTCATCGTGCTCACCGCCTCCCGGGTACGGGTGGCTGGGGAGACCGAGGAGCTGCTGGCCACGCACCACCGGCTGTCCGGACCGCGCCGGGACTCCCACTCGCTCCCAGCAAGCTGGGAGGTCATCGAGGAAAGCCACACCGGCAAGCAGAGCGCGCTGCTGGTCCGCACCCCGGACCCGGTTCTCGACCCGGCCTGGACCGTCCGGCCGGTCAGCCTGGAGGACCTGGTGCTCGCCTACATGACCCAGCCGCGCGACGCCGTGCGCGCCCGCCGGCCCGGACTGGAGGTAGCGTCATGATCCGCTTCGCCTGGCTCCGGCTCCGCACCCAGGCCCTGGCAGCCCTCGGCGCGCTGGCCGTCCTCGCCGTCGCCCTGGTGGTGACCGGGATCCGGCTCGCCCACGCCTACGACGCCGCCGTCGCGGCCTGCAAACCGCACGGCGATTGCGCGTCCGTGCTGACCCTGTTCCCCTCCAACGGCTACCTCACAGCGAGCAACGTGATGCATCCGCTCGTCATCGCCATCCCGTGCGTGCTGGGGATGTTCTGGGGGGCGCCGCTGGCCGCCCGTGAGTTCGAGACCGGCACGTTCCGGCTGGCGTGGACCCAGGGCAGCCCCCGCACCCGCTGGCTGGCCGTCAAGCTCGCCGTCGCCGGCGCGGCGAGCATCGCGGTCGCCGGGCTGCTCAGCCTCATGGTGACCTGGTGGAGCAGCCCGATCGCGGCGGCGCAAATGGGCGCGCGGCTCGACCCCGGTATCTTCAGCGAGGGCGGCATCGCCCCGGTCGGGTACGCCGCGTTCGCGTTCGCCTTCGGAGTCACCGCCGGGGTGCTCAGCCGCCGCACCCTGCCCGCCATGGCCGTCACCCTGGGCATCTTTGTCGCCGTCGTCTGGTTCGCCTTCCCCATCTGGGTGCGGCCCCACCTCCTCCCGCCCGCCCAGACCACCGTGCCGCTCAGTGCCGCATCGATCAACGGGTTCATAGACGTCGGCGACGGCGGCCTGCTCGTGCAGACGGCACCGCCGCATCTGCCCGGCGCCTGGGTCCTCTCCACTCAGCTCACCACCCCAGCCGGCCACCCCGTCTCCACCATTCCGGCCACCCAGGCCTGCACGTCCACGTCGTCAGGCCAGACGTGCCCCGCGTACGTCGAGAGCCTGCACCTGCGGCAGACCGTGACCTACCAGCCTGCCAGCCGCTACTGGCCGCTGCAGTGGTACGAGACCGGGATCTACCTCGCCCTCGCCCTGGCCCTGGCCGGACTGTGCCTCTGGTGGATCCGCCCCGGCCACTTCGCGGGACTTAACATCCGCCACCGCACCAGCCAGCTAGCTCCGGCACTCCAAAGTTCTCCGTGACGGTCATGAAAGGTGCCTGGGTGCGGGCTCGGTTACGCTCGTGGCATGTCGCTCGTGGTGACCGATCTGTACCGCTACCCGGTCAAGTCGTGCCGCGGCCAACCGCTGTCCGTTGCCTCGGTCGAGCCGTGGGGCCTGGCCGGGGATCGCCGGTGGATGATCGTGGACCGGGGCGGCGAGGTGGTGACCGCGCGCGAACACCCGCGCCTGGTGCTGGTCACGCCCGTTCTGGCCGCCGACGGGAGCATCCGGCTGACCGGGCCGGCCAGGCCGGATCTGACCGTGCGCGTCCCGCTCGACGGTGAGCTGATCCCGGTCGCGGTGTGGGAAAGCAAGCTGCTGGCCACGCTGGCCAGCGAGGCGGCGGACGCATGGCTGAGCGAGGTCGCCGGTGAGCCGGTGCGGCTGGTCTACCTCGATGACCCGCTGCGGCGGCGGCCAGATCCGGCCTACAGCCGAGACACTGACCGGGTCTCGTTCGCCGACGGCTACCCGCTGCTGCTCACCGTGGAGAGCTCGCTGGGCGCGCTGAACGAGCTGATCGCCGCGGGCCCGCTCGCGTCCGAGGGCCCGCTGCCGATGCGGCGGTTCCGGCCGAACGTCGTGGTCGCCGGGGCCAGCCCGTGGGCCGAGGACGGCTGGCGGCGGCTGCGGATCGGCGATGTGGTGTTCCGTAGCGTCAAGGGCTGCGGCCGGTGCGTGCTGACCACCATCGACCCCGATACCGCGGTCAAGGGGAAGGAGCCGATCGCCACGCTGGCCAGGTGCCGGCGCTGGGACGGCAAGGTCTGGTTCGGCGTCAACCTGATCCCTGACTTGCCGCAGCACGGTGGGGCGGCCAGCGCCACCGGGCCAGTTGGCGCCATCACGGTCGGTGACCCGGTCCAGATACTGGAGCAGGTCGACCACCCTGACGGCCCGCTGCGCTGAGCGCGGCGTGCCAGTCTCGGCCATACTGGGGCAATGACGGTCGGCGGAAACACTGCATATGCGGGCATAGCTGATCTTCCATCGCTGGTGCGGGCGGCGATCGAGGTCGCGTCCGGCCAGGGTTTCGACCATTCCTGTGCTCCGGAGCAGGGCCGGCTGCTGTCGGTGCTGGCCAGGGGCCGCACCGGCCAGCGGATCGGGGAGACCGGTACCGGATGCGGGGTCGGGCTGGCCTGGATGATCGACGCGACGGACGAGTCCACGTCGTTCGTCAGCGTTGAGCGCGACTCCAGCCGGGCGGCGGCATCGGCCGCGTTGTTCGTTGGGCAGCCCAATGTCCGTGTAATCCGTGGCAACTGGACGGACCTGCGCGAATACGGACCCTTTGACCTGCTGGTGCTCGATGGCGGGGGCAAGGGCAAGGAACCGGCTGACGATCCGCCGCTCGACCCGGCCGCAGGCTGGCTGGCGGTGGGCGGCACGGTCGTGCTCGACGACTTCACCCCGGCCGGCCAGCCTGGCGCGCCCGCTCATGACCCTGCTCGGCGCTACTGGCTGGAGCATCCCGCCCTCCGGGCCACCGAACTGCGCCTGTCACCGACGCTTTCCACCGTGGTCGGAACCCGGATCCGCTGAGGGGCCGCTCGCCGGCGGAAGGAATCTGCGCGCCGCAGCGTTAGCTGTATTTGAGTGTTCAACTAATGTCTGGCTGCGGCATGACCGGTATGCCGCGCCCTGAGCAGGGAGAGGTAACTGATGCCGAACCTCGCCATCATCATCGGCTCCACCCGGCCCGGCCGCGCCGGTGCCGCGATCGCGCAGTGGTTCGCTGCCCGCGCGAAGGACCATGGGGGGTTTGACGTCACCGTCGTCGACCTCGCGGAGGTCGACCTGCCTCTGCTCGACGAGCCGAATCACCCGCGCCTGCGGCAGTACACGCGCCAGCACACCAAGGACTGGAGCGCGATCATCGACGCGGCCGAGGCATTCGTCTTCGTCACGCCCGAGTACAACTACGGCTACCCGGCGGCGCTGAAGAACGCGATCGACTACCTGCACCACGAATGGCAGCACAAGCCGGCCGGGTTCGTCTCCTACGGCGGTGTCGCGGCGGGCACCCGCGCGGTGCAGCAGCTCAAGCAGGTGGTGACGACGCTGCGGATGCTGCCGGTGTTCGACAGCGTCAACATCCCGTTCCACACCCAGTTCCTCGACTCCGACGGAGTGCTCCGGCCGAACGAGGTCATGGAGAAGGCGGCCGGCACCATGCTCGACGAGCTGGTGCGCACCGAGGCGGCGCTGCGCCCGCTGCGGCCGGCCGCTGAGCCAGTCGGGTAACCCAGGCCGGGCCGTCCGGCTCGTTCACGTCTGTGACCCCTTCGCGGCCGCCGCCTCGATGAGCCGCATCAGGTCATCGAGGTCGGCCTCGAACTCGGCGTCCCAGTCCACCCGGGGCTCCAGCCAGCGAGCCAGCGCAGCATGGCCGGGCAGAGCTCCCTCGCGGCCGGCCGCCACCAGCCCGCGGCGGGCCCGGGGGTTCAGTTCCCCCGACCCGAACCGGCCGCCTACCTCGGAGGCGACGTAGCCGATCATGTACGTGCTGACCAGCCGCTCCAAGCGCGGCACCTCGGAGGGCGGAACCCCGGCGGCGAGCAGGTTCGTGTAGACAAGGTCGACCACGCGGGCGGCGTCGGGGGTGACCGACGGCCGGCTGAACAGCAGCGTCGCCGCCCACGGATGGCCATGGGCCAGCT
>Ga0335075_10002260_pt1 | contig 31170 bp, 27 predicted proteins | sample Lox_Sample_24_FD_206723 | JGI IMG/M metagenome (GOLD analysis project Ga0335075, IMG submission 206723) | Soil microbial communities from Loxahatchee National Wildlife Refuge, Florida, United States - Lox_Sample_2.4 | ecosystem: Environmental > Terrestrial > Soil > Wetlands | place: USA...
GGTGAGGATAAAACCTACCTAGTGCTGAAGGTCGACAAGGGCGACCTGACTGTGCGTGTTCCCGCGGACAACGCTGAGCTAGTAGGCGTTCGCGACGTTGTCGGCCAGGAGGGGCTTGAGCGCGTATTCGAGGTGCTGCGCGCCCCCTACACCGAGGAGCCGACCAACTGGTCGCGGCGGTACAAGGCCAACCTTGAGAAGCTCGCTTCCGGCGATGTCAACAAAGTCGCCGAGGTAGTGCGCGACTTGTGGCGGCGGGACCGCGAGCGAGGCTTGTCGGCCGGCGAGAAGCGGATGCTGGCGAAGGCCAGGCAGATCCTGGTCAGCGAGCTGGCACTTGCCGAGAAGACTAACGAGGACAAGGCCGAGGCTCTGCTAGACGAGATTCTCGCGTCCTGACCATCGTGGCCGACTTGCTGCCGCGGGTTGGCCTGGGCGTTGATGTTCATCCGATCAGTGCGGGCAGGCCGCTGTACCTTGCCGGCTTGTTCTGGCCAGGTGAGGACGGCCTGACCGGGCATTCTGACGGAGACGTGGCTGCACATGCTGCCTCCAGTGCGCTGCTGTCGGCCGCCGGGATCGGGGATCTCGGCAGCCAGTTCGGCACTGACCGGCCGGAATGGGCAGGTGCCCCTGGTGCGGCGCTGCTGCGGGAAACGGCGAGGCTGACGGCTGCCGCCGGTTTCCGGATCGGGAACGTGGCTATCCAGGTCATCTGCAACCGCCCGCGAATCTTGGCCAGGCGAACTGAAGCAGAACAGGCACTCTCGGCGTCGCTCGGCGGCGCCGCCGTCAGCCTGTCCGCCACGACGAGCGACGGGCTGGGCCTGACCGGCCGCGGTGAAGGCATCGCAGCGATCGCTACCGCGCTGGTCGCGCGGTCGAGCTAGGCCGGTCAGCGCTAACTAACGTAGCCGGGCCTGCGGCTCGGTCGGGCCTGTGGCTCAGTCAGGCTTGCGGCTCGGCGGGCCTGCGGCTCGGTCAGGCCTGCGGCTCGGGCGGCGTCGGTGAACTCCACATTCGATGGAACACCGGCATGTCCGGATCATCCGCCTCGTCGTGCCCGGCGCTGTCAGCCTCCTCGGCTGGCTCGCCGGTCTGGTCGGCTTGGTCCTGGTCTGCCTGTGCCGCGGACTCAAGACCCGCCTCGTCGCTGGTGGGGTCGTCTGGCTCCGGTTCGGTGTCCACTGCCAGCTCGGGCTGCTGCTCCACCTCCGGGCCGGCCGGCCGGGCAATGGCGATGACGGCCGCGGCTGGTTCAGGCTGGTGGGCCATGGCCATGACGAGCCGGCCTGCGGAACCGGTCTCCGCGTCGGGCTCGAGCAGCAGCGCAGGCGCGGGCCGCGCCTGCCGGAACGGCACGTCAAGGCCCTGCCCGATCGCGGCGGTGCCGGTGGCGGCGGTGGCAGTCGCAGCCGGCCTGGCGGCCTGCCTGCGCAACCTCGCGTGCCTGAGCATCGCCAGCAGCAGCACGAACGCCAGGAACACCAGCGTCCACGGCAGCACCGCCGCAGTTATCGCGGCGACGTGCTTGGGCAGCTTGTGCCCTGCCGCATGCAGCGCGTCGGCACCTGCCGCGGCGGCGAGCACGGCAAGCAGCGTGATCCAGGCGAGCAGCCTGCTGGCCAGGTCGGCTCCGCGCAGGGCAAGCACTGCTGCCAGCACCACCACGAGCATCGCATCGATCAGCAACGGGTAGCCGCGAGCTAGCCGCGGCGCTATCCCGGCCTGCAGCGCGAGAACGTGGATGCCGGAGTACGACAGCACGAACGTCCCGCCAGCGAGGGCGGCGAGGCCCACGCATACGGCGCCAATGGCCAGCGCCCGAAGGGCACCCGGTGCTCTCTCCGACTGGGCAGGGCCAGGACGCGAGCTCTCGGTGCTCGCTGTCTCCGCACTCATCGGCGTGCTGTCCTTCCTCCGCAATGTCGGGCTGACCGCGTTCCCCTTATAGTCAGGAATGGGCGGTGCTGCAAGTAAGCACGCGGGTAGCCAGGCGGTTGGCTAGTCCTGAACCACCCGCGCGATCCTGGTGAACCCGCGCAGTGCGCCCGCCCCGCTCGCCGAAGAGCCGGTCTGAAGGAGACAAAATGCCGTACTACCGGATGACAGGGGAGGTTCCGCGAAAGCGCCACATCCGGTTCCGTGACGCGGCCGGCCACCTCTACGCCGAGGAACTGATGGGCGAGGAGGGATTCGTATCCGACTCCTCGCTGCTGTACCACCGGCATCCGCCGACGGCGATCGTCAAGAGCGAGGGCTTGCGAGACGCCGCGGCGGAGGCAGCGGTCAGGCCCAACCATCCGCTGCTACCGCGCCATTACCGGACGCAAGACCTGCCAGCCGGCGGTGACCTGGTGCTTGGCCGGCAGTTGATGATGGCCAACGATGACGTGCGCATCTCGTTCGCGGCCGCAGACACCGACTCTGACCTCTACCGGAACTCATCCGGCGACGAGGCTGTATACCTGCGGTCAGGCTCGGCCGTGTTCGAGTCGGTGTACGGCAGCATCGAGGCGGCCGCCGGCGACTACGTCATTGTGCCGCGCGGAACCATCCACCGCTGGCGCCCAGCTGCCGGGGGCCTGCACGCGCTGGTGGTGGAGGCGCGCGGGCATATCCGGCCGCCGCGGCGGTACCTGTCGCAATTCGGGCAGTTTCTGGAGCACGCCCCGTACTGTGAGCGGGACTTGCGCGGTCCGTCCGGCCCGCTGGTGGCCGATGGCGAGGACGTGCCGGTGATCGTGCGCAACTCCAGCGGGCTCACCAGGCTGACCTACGCGTATCACCCGTTCGACGTTGTGGGCTGGGACGGCTGTCTCTACCCGTACGCATTCAACATCGCTGATTTCGAGCCGATCGTGAAGCGCACGCACGCGCCGCCGCCGGTGCATCAGACGTTCGAAGGGCCCAACTTCGTCATCTGCTCGTTCTGCCCGCGGCCCCTGGACTTTGACCCGGAGGCTGTGCCGATCCCTTATAACCATCACAACGTCGACTCCGACGAGATGATGTACTACGTGGCCGGTGACTACTCCGCGCGCAAGGGCTCGGGGGTCGGGCTCGGTTCGATCACGCTGCACCCGTCCGGCTTCACGCACGGGCCGCAGCCGGGCGCGGTCGAGGCGGTCATCAACGGCGTGGCTGAAGGCAAGACTTCGACTGACGAGACAGCGGTCATGATTGACACGTTCCGGCCGCTGCTGCTGGCTGAGCCGGCCGGCCTGGCGGAGGATCCCGAGTATGCCTGGAGCTGGGCTGCCGCCGCGCGCGGCAGCGCGGGCCGCCAGCAGGCCGGCAGCGCTGACGCTGGGGATCGGGCCGACCGGGGGCCGGCTTTCTGAGCCCGGCGCTCTTGGCCAGGCCTGCTGCCGGCGGGTGCCAGCTGCAGCTCGGGCGGCTCACAGCATGATCTTGCCGCCAGCGACGTCAATCGTTGATCCGGTAATCCAGGCGGATGCGTCGGAAGCGAGGAACAGCGCGGCGGCGGCAACGTCGTCGGGCTGGCCGAGCCTGCCGAGCGGGAAGCTGGCGCCGAGCGCGGAGCGCTGATCCGCCGACATCCAGGCGCGCATCTTCTCGTTCTCGGTTGCCGACGGCGCGACGCAGTTGACTCGGATACCGCGCGGGCCGAGCTCGCCGGCCAGGTGCCGGCTGAAGGCGATGACGCCGGCTTTGGCCGCGGCGTAGCCGGCCGCGGACCTCGCGGCCTGCCTGGCCGCAGCGGATGACATCAGCACGATCGCGCCGCTGCCGCGCTGCGTCATCGCTGGCAGCACCGCGCGCACTGTGTAGAAGACCGAGTTCAAGTCGGTCTCGATAATCTCCCGCCAGTGCTCCGGGGTCTCCTGCTCGGTCGGCACCGGCATGCCGTTGCCGCCGGCGAACGCCGCCAGGACGTCTGGCGGCCCTAGCTCACTGACGACGGTCGCAGCCATCCGGGCCACCTCGGCGGGCTCGGTGCAGTCGGCGGCGACCCAGATCGCGCGCCCGCCGCGCTGGTCAATGCCCGACGTGACAGCGGCCATCGCGGCGTTGTCGCGGCCGACGACCGCGACCGATGCGCCATTCGCGGCGAGCGCTGCTGCGGTGGCGGCGCCGATGCCGCGGGAGCCGCCTGTGACGATGGCGACCTTCCCGGCCAGGTCGGGATAGCTGCCATACCGCGGGGCCCTGCCCGGACGCGGCGTCATGTCATCCATCTGTCCTCCTTCGTCCGGGCTTGCCGGTCCGCCCGGCGGCTGCCCGCGGTCACAAGATTAGATAACGAAGGCTTAGATATCAAATCTAATCCTGCTCACCCGCAACCGGCGGGCGGCCCGGGCGAGTCGCGTCGGCCGGCGGACGTAACCTGGGTTGATGGCAGCCGACATGCCCGGCCCCGATTTCCCCGCGCCCCGATGGCCTTCCTGAGACGTCAGGGTTTCCGCCGGTGGGCGGTCGTCGCGGCGGGGATAGCGGCGCTGTGCGCACTTCCCGCGGCGGTTGCCGCGCTCCCGGTACCTGCATCTGCGCTGTCGGCGGCGCAGTTGCGTGCCCGGATCGCGGCATCCGGAGGCGTGTCGTACCAGGGCTACGCGCAGAGCTATGTGGACTTGGGCTTGCCCAGCCTGCCTGATCTGAGCAACGTCATCTCGCTGCTTGACGGCAACACCAGCCAGTACGTCTGGTACCGCTCGCCTGGCAGCTGGCGTGCCGATCAGCTCACGGCCGCCGGCGAGAATGACATCTACCAGACGAGCCGTGGCACCTACCTCTGGAACTACACGAACAACCAGCTCACCAGGGTCGTTGGCTCGCAGCCGGTGCGCTTGCCGGAGGCCCCGGACCTGCTGCCGCCGGAGCTGGCCCGCAGGCTCGTCGGCTTCGCCAGCAGGGCCACCAGATTCAGCCGGCTGCCAGCGCAGCGCGTTGCCGGGGTTGACGCGGCCGGGCTCCGGCTTGTCCCGGTGGACTCGGCGTCCACCATTAGCGCAGTCGAGATGTGGGCCGATCCGCGTACCGGCCTGCCGGTCAAGGTCGAGGTGTTCGGCCAGGGCGAGGCCGCGCCGGTGCTAGTGACCCGCTTCCTCGACGTCCGCGAGACCAGGCCGGCCGCCGCCACGCTCAGTCCGCGGCCGGGCCCTGGCATCGGCATCAGCACGACCTCGCTGCCGGACGCGACCGGGATACTGAACGGGTTCGGCCCGTCGCTGCCCGGTGAGCTCGGCTGGATCCGGCGCGTCGCCAACCCCTCTGGCCTGTCGGACGTGGCTGCCTACGGCGCCGGGTTCTCGCGGTTCGCTGTGGTGCCGCTGCCCGCCAGAGTCGGCAATGCGGCGTTCTCGGCGGCCAGCGGGGTCGGCACAACGATTACGCTCGCTAATGGCACAGCGGTCGTGGTCCAGACACCGCTGATCGCAATGCTGTTGGCCCGTGCGCCGGCTGGGCAGGTATACCTGCTGACCGGCGCGGTGACCGCGCCCCGCCTCGAATACGCCGCCGCCCGCCTGCTGGACTCAATGTGATCGTCACCGCCGGCCTGACCAAGCGCTTCGCCCAGGTACTTGCCGTCGACCATGTGGATCTGCACGTGCGCGAGGGAGACCGGTACGGCTTCCTCGGCCCGAACGGGTCAGGCAAGACGACAGTCGTACGCATGCTTCTCGGCCTGGTCTATCCCACGAGCGGCACCATCGAGGTGCTTGGCGCGCCCGTGCCGCAGCGCGTTTCCGCCGTGCTGCCGCAGGTGGGCGCGCTCATAGAGGCCCCGTCTGCCTACGGGCACTTGTCCGGGCGCGCCAACCTGATGCTGATCGATGCCTCCGGTCCGCGCGCGCATGGCGGTCGAGGGAACCGCAAGCGCCGGGTTGACAGTGCGCTGGACCGGGTGGGGCTTGGCGCCGTCGATGACCGCGCGGTTCGGAAGTACTCGCTCGGCATGCGCCAGCGTCTCGGGCTGGCGGCAGCCCTGTTGCGCTCACCGCGACTCCTCGTGCTCGACGAGCCGACCAACGGCCTCGACCCGCAGGGCATCCGCGAGATCCGCGACCTGCTGGGCGAGTTGAACGCGGCCGGCACCACGATCTTCCTGTCCAGCCACCAGCTGTCCGAGATCGAGCAGCTATGCACCAGGGTCGGCGTGGTCGACCGGGGCAGGCTCGTCTTGCAGGACGATCTGGCAGCGCTGAGCGGGCCGACCGGGCGCGTGCGGGTGCGGACTCCGGACGCTGGGCGGGCGGTGGCGCTGCTGGACGGCAGGGTCGTGCACCGCGACGAGGACCGGCTGGTCGTCGCGGATGCCGACGTGGCACTGCTGAACAAGGAGCTCGTCGCTGCCGGGCTGCGAGTCAGCGAGATCGGGCCGGAACGGCGCTCGCTCGAGGATCTGGTGCTGTCGGTAACCGGGTCAGGCTCGGACCGGTTCGGTACAAGGCCCGCGCCAGCCACCGGGGGATTCAGCGCTGTGGTCGCTGACGGCAGCGCGCCGCGCGATGCTGATGCCGGCCGGAGCCGCCAGTGATTGTCCTCGTCGAACTAGCAAAGCTCGCGCGCCGGCCGCGGAGCTGGGTAGCGATCGCGCTGCTGTGCGGGCTGCCGGCCTTGGTAGCGGTCTTCGTCGCCGTGACCCATGTGGCACCGCCGCCCGGCCAGGGTCCGGCGCTGCTGTCGGCGGTACTGTCCAACGGCTCGCTGTTCCCGGCTGCCGCCCTCGCGATCGTGCTGCCGATCTTCCTGCCGATCTCCGTCGCCGTGGTTGCCGGGGATGCGATCGCGGGTGAGGCCAGCTCGGGGATGCTGCGCTACCTGCTAGCCAGGCCAGTGGGCCGCACCCGGCTGCTGGTCGCCAAGCTGGTCGCGATCATCACCTATGTGCTGTTCGCGGTTATCGCGGTCGCGGTCACGTCGTACATCGTCGGGATCGTGCTGTTCGGCGACAAGCCGATCTCGCTCAGCTCGGGCAGCATCACCAGCCAGAGCGTCATCGCGAACTCGCTGTCCGGCACCCCCCTGACGCCCGCCGACATAATCCTGCGGACCGTCGGGGCGGTCGCCTTCATCGCGGTATCGATGCTCGGCGTCGGCGCTATCGCGTTGTTCCTGTCGACGCTCACGGACTCCTCCCTGGCCGCGGCGCTCGGCGCGATGGCGGCACTGATCGCGAGCGGAGTACTAGTCGCGCTCAACGCAGCCGCTGCCGTCAGCCCGTATTTGCCGACCGAGTACTGGCTGGCCTGGCTCGATTTCTTCCGCCAGCCCATCTTGTGGCGCGATATCGAGCGCGGATTCGCGATTCAGGCTCTCTACGTCGTGGTATTCCTCGGTGCCGCGTGGGCGAATTTCGCCAGCAAGGACGTCACGAGCTGAGTCGCGTGCTAGCGGCAGTCGGCCGAAGTCGGCGCTCGCAGGGGCGCCGCACTGAGCGCCTGCAGCACCATCGCCGTGACATCGGGGTTGGTAGGCAGCTGTGAATGGGTGATGCTGGCCCCAGGGCAGACCGACTGGACCGGCACGTCAATCGCGCCGGCCAGTCGTGCCGAATCTGGTGGCTTGACGGTCTGGTCATCGGTTGTCCACAGTGACAGCCAGTGTGGCAGCCCTGCCGGGCTGGCCACGTCGAGGCTGGCGAGCAGCGTGCTGCCCGGGGCTAGCTGCTGGCAGGCGACAGGGCAGGCACCGGGTACGAACGCCTGCGCCGCCGCGGCCAGGGACGTGCCGTGAAACGGTGAGCCAAGCGTGATGATCCGCCGGGCCCGGTCGAAGCCGTCGTACCGCCTGGCCCAGATCAGCGCGACCACACCGCCAGCCGAGTATCCGATGACGTCAACTGACGGAGCACCGTGCGCCATGGCGCTGTTGACCGCGGAGTTGAGCAAAGCCGCGTCGGTGATCAGGCTGCCAGTCCCGGTGCCGGGCAAGTTCAGCACGGTGGCGGTCCGGCCCGCCGCCTGGATCTGGCTGGCCAGAGAGTCCAGTGATCCGGTGCTGCCGCCATAGCCAGGGACCAGCAGTACCGGGCCGGGCCGGTTCTGGGGCGGTCCGGCCTGGCCGGCTCCCGTCGCGCCGCCGGCCTGGCCAGGACCGCCGTGCTTCACGCCGACTACCACTCCGGCGGCCGCTGCGGCCAGAATGGCGGCCGCGACGACGATGCCGAGGAGCCGGCGCTGCGGCGACATGCCGGAAAACCACATGGCCAGGCGACTGCGCCGCATGCGCTGGACCGGCCCGCTCATGTGCTCAACCGTACGGGACGCCGCCCGCTGGACAGTTCTCCCGGTGAGGCCGGTGTCTGCCATGTCCTGCGACGCCGCATGCGCCGCGTTCTCACGGCTGATCGCACCGTGTGCGAGCTGGCACGGGACGCACCGGGGCGGGCGCATCCCGTAACCTTGGGGAGTGACGCTACGCCTCTATGACACCGCCGCACGCGCGGTCCGCGAGTTCACCCCGCTTCATCCGGGGAAGGCCTCGCTGTACCTGTGCGGCGCAACTGTGCAGGCACCACCGCATATCGGGCATATCAGGTCAGGCGTTGACTTCGACATTCTGGTCCGCTGGCTGCGTGCTTCCCATTACCAGGTCACCTACTGCCGCAACGTTACTGATATCGATGACAAGATCCTGACCGTTGCCATGCAGGAGGAAGTGCCCTGGTGGGCGGTAGCCGACCGGAATCAGCGGGCCTTCAGCCGGGCATATGACGCACTCGGCTGCCTGCCGCCCGACGTCGAGCCACGCGCTACCGGCCACGTTCCCGAGATGATCATGCTCATGCAGCGGCTGATCGACGACGGGCATGCCTACCCCTCCGGCGGCGATGTCTTCTTCGATGTCCGTTCACTGCCGGGCTACGGTTCCCTGTCGGGTCAGCGGCTCGAGCACATGCGGGCTGCGGGCGACACTGAGGACGCAGCCGCCAAGCATGACCCGCGCGACTTCGCGCTCTGGAAGCGCGCCAAACCGGGCGAGCCGACGTGGTCCACCCCCTGGGGGCCCGGCCGGCCAGGCTGGCACCTGGAGTGCTCGGCAATGTCCACCAAGTACCTCGGCGCCACGTTTGACATCCACGGTGGCGGGCTTGACTTGCTCTTCCCGCACCACGAGAACGAGCAGGCCCAGTCCCATGCCGCAGGAGACGGCTTCGCCAGGTACTGGCTGCACAACGGCCTAGTCCGCATCGGCGGCGAGAAGATGAGCAAGTCGCTCGGCAACTCTCTGCTCATCGACGAGATGGTCACCAGGGTCCGGCCGGTCGAACTGCGCTACTACCTGGGCCAGGCCCACTACCGCTCGCCGATCGACTACTCGCCGGCCGCGCTTGCCGAATCCGGAGCCGCTTACCGCCGGATCGAGGGTTTCGTGACCAGGGCGGCGGAGCTGGTGGGCGGTGAGTTGCCCGGCCGCGAAGCGGCCGCGGACGGCGCGTCGTCGCTTCCCGCTTCGTTTACCGCTGCAATGGACGACGACCTGGGCGTTCCGCAGGCGCTCGCGATCGTGCACGACAGCGTCCGGGACGGGAACGCCGCGTTGTCGGCCGGTGATACCGGCGGCACCGCCAAGAGCCTCGGTGAAGTGAGGGCCATGCTGTCGGTACTCGGTCTCGACCCGCTCGCGGCGCCCTGGGCTGCCGCGGACTCAGGCGGTGATCTGCGCCCTGTCGTCGATGCCCTGATCGGGGTCGCGCTGGCTCAGCGGGAAGCGGCCAGGGCCAGGAAGGACTTCGCCGCCGCAGACGCTATCCGGGATCAGCTGCTAGGCGCTGGCGTGCTGGTCGAGGACACCCCGCGCGGACCGCGCTGGGAACTGCGCAGGTGACCGGCAGGCAGACAGGCAGCGGCGCGGCCCGAGGCGGCGCAGCCCGAGGCGGGGGCAAGACCAAGACGGGCAAGCCGCGGCCGGGTACCGGCGGCTACGGCAAGCGCAAGCTCGAGGGCAGAGGCCCGACGCCGCCGGCCGAGCTGAGGCCGGGTCACCCGGCTCAGCGCCGGGCCGCCGCTGAGGCGAAGCAAACTGGCCGGCCGGGGACAAGTTCCGCCCGCAGCAAAGCGGCTGGCGGTGCTCGGTCCGCCGCGCCCGCTGGTGCGGGCCGGGGCGGGTCATCCAGAAGCAGTGCACCGCGCGCTGAAGCCGGCGGCGGTGCTGCCGGCCGGGGCGAGTCGCGGTCCCGCGGAGCTGGCAGCGCGGCGGCCGAGCTGGTGGCGGGGCGGAACCCCGTACTGGAGGCGCTGCACGCGCGCGTTCCGGCGACGGCGCTGCACGTCGGCCCGCGGCTGGATAGCGACGAACGGATTGGCCAGGCCGTCATGCTGGCTGCCGACCTCGGCATTCCGGTAGTGGAAGCCGGCCGGGCCGAGCTGGACCGGATTACCGGCGGCGCCATCCATCAGGGAGTCGTGCTACGGATCAAGCGCTATGCCTACGCCGATCCTGCCGACCTGATCGACGCCGCCAGGGATACCGGTACGCCCCCGCTGATCGTCGCGCTCGACGGCGTCACCGACCCGCGGAACCTGGGTGCGGTAGCAAGGTCAGTCGCAGCGTTCGGCGGACACGGGGTCCTGGTGCCGGCGCGGCGCTCGGCCGGGGTGACGGCCGGAGCATGGAAGGCCTCAGCGGGCACTTTGGCCAGGGTCCGGGTGGCGCAGACTGCCAACCTCGCCAGGGCGCTGGCGAGCTATCAGCAGGCGGGCCTGTTCGTGGCTGGCCTGGACGCTGGCGGCTCCGCCGACGTTGGCGAGCTGGACCTGGCCGACTCGCCCCTGGTGCTGGTAGTGGGCTCGGAAGGCAAGGGCCTGTCGCGGCTGGTGACAGAGCGGTGCGACGTGCTTGCCAGGATCCCGATCACCGGGCCCGCCGAATCGCTGAACGCCGGCATTGCCGCGAGCATCGCTTTGTACGCGGTGTCGCGGCTACGCGCAGTGCGGGGGTAGCCACCGCGCTTATGGTGGGTTCCGGAGATGGTGCCTCATGCAGCCTCGCGAGCCGTCCTTGCCCGGTCCCGGAGAAACCGCCGCTGCTGCCAGGGCCCGGCTCGCCAGTGAGCTGAGGCATCGCGGCCGGGCGCTGAGCCGCTCGGTGCAAAGCGCATTCGCGAAGGTCCCGAGGCACGTGTTCGTGCCCGAGGTCGCCCCGGCCGACGCTTACCGGGACGAGGCCTTCGTCATCAAATGCGGGGCGGACGGGATGCCAGTGAGCTCGTCCTCACAGCCCGCCATGATGGCGATCATGCTGAACCAGCTCAGGCTGCAGCCGGGCCACCGGGTGCTGGAAATCGGAACCGGCAGCGGGTACAACGCGGCGGTCATGGCGGCGGTAGTCGGCCCGCGAGGCAAGGTCATCAGCATCGACATCGACCCGGAGCTTGTCGCCCGTGCCAGGGCGGGCCTCGCCGAAGCGGGCTATGACAGCGTCACGGTGATCTGTGCGGACGGCGGCTTCGGCGATCCGGACGGCGCGCCATTCGACCGGATCATCGTCACCGCAGGCGCCTGGGACATCGCCCCGGCGTGGCTGGACCAGGTCGCTGCCGGTGGCCTGCTGGTCCTGCCGCTGTCGGTGCGCGGCATCCAGTTGTCCGTGGCGCTGCGGCGAGACGACGACAATGATCGCTGGCAGAGTGTCTCCGCGTGGCGGTGCGGTTTCGTTCGGATGCTCGGCGCATTCGCCGGGCCAGAAACGGCAATCCGGCTGGGTGAGCCGGACGACCTGATCGCGCAGGTATCCGACGGGAACGCAGTAGACCCGTACGCGCTGCAGGCAGCGCTGGCTGGACCGCCGGCCGCTGAGCAGGTCCTGCCACATGCCGGAGGGTTGCCTGAGGTCGGGGACCTAGACCTGTGGCTGACGATGAGCGCGGCCGCGCTTGAGCGCGTGACCCTGCTCGCAGCGGGTGCCTGGTTCCGGCTTCCGCTGCCGCTGCCCGCCGGGTTCCTGGTCAGCCATGCCACTGAGGCTAATCGCCTGGGTGCTGCGATGTTGCTGCCCGGCGCGCCGGGCAGCCAGGACTTCACGCACGCCCCAGCCGAGCCCGGCGCGGTGATCCGCGGGTTCGGGCCCGGCGGGCCCGCACTTGCTGGCTACCTGGCAGGCCTGGCCCGCCGGTGGGCAGAGCTAGCGCGGCCCGAAGCACAGGACCTGCAACTCACCGTGTGGCCGGCCAGCTCGGGGCCTGGCAGCGCGGCCGGGCCGGACGGCACGCTCACGCTGCAGCGGCCGAGTGTCTGCATCGCGGTGGGCTGGCCCGCCTGACCGGGCCTGGTATTCCTGGCGCCGCAGCTGGCGTGGTCAGCCAGCCCGTCGGACAGGCTGCTCGCCGATCTCGTGCAGCAGCGGCGGCGGCCCCACTATCAGCGGGTCGGGCTGCCTGACCAGGTCTTCGTTCCTGCCTTCGTAGTCAACCCGGCGCAGAACGTACCGCATTGCCTCAAGCCGAGCACGCTTCTTGTCGTTGCTCTTGACCACCGTCCACGGCGCGTCGGCCAGGTCAGTGAAGAAGAACATCGCTTCCTTGGCTTCGGTGTAGTCGTCCCATCTGTCCAGCGACGCCAGGTCGATCGGGCTGAGCTTCCACCGCTTTACCGGATCGAGCTGGCGGTTAACGAAGCGCCTGAGCTGCTCCGCCCTGGACACCGAGAACCAGAACTTGATGAGCGTGATGCCGTCCCTGGCGAGCATCCGCTCAAACTCGGGCGCCTCGCGGAGGAATTCCATGCTCTCATCCGGGCGGCAGAACCCCATGACCCGCTCCACGCCCGCCCGGTTGTACCAGGACCGGTCGAACATCACAAGCTCCCCGGCGGCGGGCAGGTGCGTGATGTAGCGCTGCAGATACCACTCGCTCTGCTCGCGATCAGTCGGCTTCTCCAGGGCTACGACCCTGGCGCCGCGCGGATTCAGGTTCTCGGTGAAGCGTTTGATCGTGCCGCCCTTGCCAGCAGCGTCGCGGCCTTCGAAGACGATGACCAGGCGACCGCCAACCGCCTTGATGTGCCGCTGCAGTTTGAGCAGCTCAATCTGCAGACGGCTCTTCTCCTTGTCGTACTTCTTCCGCGACAGACGTTCGTCGTAGGGAAAGTCCTGCCGCCAGGTCTCCGCGACCCTGCCGTCCCGCTGCACGAGGACCGGGCCGTTCTTGCCCTGCCTGATTCGTAGCCCAAGCTGGGCCGCCAGGTCATCGAGCAGCTCGCTGACGAGCATGTCCTCCGGCCTGCCCGGCACCTCGGGATCGGCAGCCGGGCGGGTGGCCAGCGTTGTCACTGGTTCGGATGCCGACGCGCCCGGGCGTCCTTCACCGCGGCTGTGGCCTTGCCAGATGCGTCGCGGAGTTTCCCGGCCAGTGGGCTAGAGCTGGCCTTCCCGGACAGGTCGCGGATCCGACTACTCATCTGGCTGGCCTGCTCACCCGCTCGCTGTCTGGCATTACTGTCCGCGTACCTCGCCTTGGCCTGCCCGTAAACACCGGCCGCCTTGTCCTTGACCTTCGCGACAACACTCACCGCTACCCCCGTTCCCGCGAATGCCGCTACGGCGCGGCAGCCGCTATGAACGACCTTGCCTAGATACCCTCGCCCGTGGGTCGCACACCGCCTGACCCAGCCAGCATTCCCGGCCGCTGAGCCCGGCGGGCCGGCTCGCGCATCGCGGCCTCGGGCCTGAACGCTTTGGCGGTGAGTTGGCAATCTCACGGCGGAAGGCAAACCAGGCGGGCGGCCGGGCCGACGGGCAGGGGCGGGTGATCGAGGCCAATCCGAGACCATTTCTCGAGCAACCAAACGTTCGGCTGAATCGTCTTCATATCCGGACAAGTCTTTTTTGGGCAGTGCTCGTTTTGCCGTGCCGGTGGCTACTGGCCGGCGCAACGTACTAACTAGGGGTGATGATGAGGCAGTCAGTTCGGCGCTGGTTGTTCTGCACAGGGGCAGTGGCTGCGGTCGGGGTATCAGCGTGCGCGCAGATCGGCACGGCGAGCGCAGCCAAGATCGCCACAGCAGCGCACGAGGTCACGGCCGCGCCGGCAGCGCACCAGGTCAAGGCCGCCGCAGCCGCTTACGTCCCGCCCAAGCGCAGTTTCAACTTCGGTGCCCACGGCGCGGCGGTGCGAAGCGTGCAGCGGCGGCTGAACCAGTTGCACTACTACGCCGGGAAAGTCGACGGCAAGTACGGCCAGGACACTGCGGAAGCGGTCTGGGCGTTCAAGGAGGCCCAGGGCCTGCCAATGAACGCGGCCACGAACACGCTGGTCACCTATAAGTTCCGGCACGACCTCATCCACCCGCGAATGCCCAAGGTGCTGGTTCGCAAAGGCGGCGGTAACCGGATCGAGATCAACCAGAACCACGAGTTGCTCGTGCTGTACCGGAACAACAAGGTGCGGCTGATCCTGCATGTCTCGACCGGCGGTAACTGCCTGATCGACCAGGGATGCGGCTGGACGACGCCAGATGGCAACTACCGGGCCTTGTCCTACTCGCCGGGTTGGGTGCACGTGCCATTGGGTGAGATGTACAACCCGGTGTTCTTCATCGGTGAGGCCTACGCGATTCACGGCGACATCCCAGTGCCGTGGTATCCGGACTCGCACGGCTGCGTCCGGATCTGGATGGACGCGGCGGCGTGGTTCCACAAGGACGTCACCGTGGGCGGGCGGCACGCCACCCGCGTCTACGTGCGCGGCACAGCTCCGTACAGCAGTCTGGCCAACTAGCAGCCAAAGCAAGCCAACCTGCCCGTCCCGGCCCGGCCGGGGCGGGCAGGTTTTGGTCGTGGGGGGCTATAGGCTACGCCGCAGCAGGAAATGCGCTCAGATCGGAGTAAGCCATGATGCGCCGGGTCGGTTTCGTCGCGCTGGCGGCCACCGCAGCCGCTGGCCTGGCGGCATGCGGAAGCACTGCGGCGCCAAGCGCCAGCGGCACCAAGAGCCCCGCCGCCTGCAGCTACGCTGCAATCCAGACGGTGCTCTATCAGAAAGGCGCGCTCACGGTCGCTACCGACAAGCCCGCCTACCCGCCGTGGTTCGAAGGCAACAACCCGGCCAACGGCAAGGGCTATGAGAGCGCGGTGGCCTACGCGATCGCCAGGGAACTCGGTTTCAAAGCCGGGCAGGTCCACTGGGCCTACGAGCCGTTCGACGCCTCGTACGCGCCAGGGCCGAAGAAGTTCGACTTCGATGTCAACGAGATCTCCTACACCGCCCAGCGGGCTACCGCGGTCTCGTTCTCGGACAGCTACTACGACGTGCAGCAGGCGCTGGTCGCCCTGAAAGGCTCGCCGATCGCAACCAAGCACTCGCCTGCGGATCTGAAGTCGTATGTTTATGGCGACCAGATCGGCACGACCAGCCTGGCTTTCATCACCGGCAGCATCCAGCCAACGGCGCAGCCGAAGGTGTTCTCGACGCTGAACGACGTCAAGCAGGCTCTGCAGACGCACCAGATCGGCGCCTTCGTCACCGACACCCCGACGGCCCAGTACATCTCCGCCGACGAGATCCACGGGTCGGAGATGGTGGCCCAGTTCCCGAGCACCGGCGAGCACTACGGCCTGCTGTTCAGCAAGGGGAACCCGCTGGTCGGCTGTGTCAACAAGGCGATCGCGAAGCTCAAGGCGAACGGGACGCTGGCTGCGTTGCAGAAGAAGTACCTGCAGATCTATCTGACCGTGCCGACGATCAAACCGTAGTCGTCAGCGCAGAGTACTGAGTCAATGACCGACCAGCAACCTGACGGCGGCCCAGGCTGGCCAGGGCATGGCAGCCAGGACCCGGTCGGCATGCTGTCGCCCGCGGTCAGCGTCGGCACGCCTGGCGCCGGATTCCAGCCAGCGGGCCGCGGGCCGCGGCTGCTGTCCGGTGGCGGCCGGCGGGCAACGGCGATCTCGACGGTGAGCACGCTGGTCGTGCTCGCGGCCCTGGTTGCGATCTTCCTGGCAGCACCGGGCAGCAGCCAGGTCAGGCACACATTCTTCGACCCGCATGACATGTGGCAGTCATTCATCGGCGACCCGAAGAAGGGCTACTACTCGGTCGGAGAAGCCATCTGGCTCAACATCAGGATGTTCCTGGCAGCCGAGGTGCTGATTCTGCTGCTGGCGCTGGTGATCGCCCTGATCAGGCAGTCCGCCTCGGCCGTGCTATTCCCGCTGCGGGTTCTAGCCATGATCTATGTGGACTTCTTCCGCGGCGTGCCGCTGCTGCTCGTGGTCTACGCGATCGGGTTCGGGCTGCCGGCCCTGCGGCTGTCGTTCGTTTCTTATCAGTCCTATGCGGTCTACGGTGTGATCGCGCTCACCCTGTCCTACTCCGCCTACGTCAGCGAGGTCTACCGGGCCGGCCTCAACTCCGTGCATCGCAGTCAAGTGGCTGCGGCCCGGTCGCTTGGCCTGACACAGAGCGCGGCACTGCGCTACGTCATCCTGCCTCAGGCGATTCGTAACATCGTCCCGCCGCTGCTGAACGACTTCATCAGCTTGCAGAAGGACACCGCGCTGGTCGGCGTACTCGGCGCGATCGAGGCCAACCAGGCAGCTCAGATCTATGGCAGCACCGTTTTCAATTACTCCAGCCTCACTGTGGCCGCGATCTTGTTCCTGATCCTGACGATTCCGCTGGCCAGGTTTACCGACCGGCTGATCGACCGGGACCGGCGGCGGCGACTCGCCGGAGCCGACAGATGACCGCGGCCGGGCAGAATTCGCCCTCGTTGCGGTCGCGGCCGGAACCGGCCGAACCGGCCATCGCCGTCGACGGCGTGGACAAGTCCTTCGGGCCGAATCAGGTGCTCAGCCGCATTAGCCTGTCGGTCGCCACGCACGAGGTGATCTGCCTGATCGGAGCCTCAGGCTCGGGCAAATCCACGCTGCTGCGGTGCATCAACTTGCTGGAGCCGATCGACGCGGGCCGGATACTGCTGCTTGGCCAGGACGTCACCGGGCCGGGAGTAGACGCCAACGCGGTCCGCAGGCACGTCGGCATTGTGTTCCAGTCCTACAACCTGTTCCCGCACATGACTGTGCTGCGGAACGTGACGCTGGCGCCGATGAAGGCGCTTCGGATGCCCAGAGCACAGGCTGAAGAAGCAGCATCTGACCTGCTGGCCAGGTTCGGGCTGGCAGACAAGAGGTCGGAGTATCCGGACCGCCTGTCGGGCGGCCAGCAGCAGCGGGTCGCGATCGTCCGGGCCCTGGCGATGCAGCCGCAGGTCATGCTCCTGGATGAGGTGACAAGCGCGCTGGATCCCGAGCTCGTTGCCGAGGTCCTCGACGTGATCAGGGAACTGGCGGGCGGCGGGATGACCATGCTGATCGCTACCCACGAGATGGGCTTCGCCAAGGACATCGCCAGCCGGGTCTGCTTCCTCGAAGAGGGTCGCATCATCGAGCAGGCGCCGCCAGCCGAACTGTTCACGGACCCGAGGGATGACCGGACCCGCCGCTTTCTGCGCAGGATTGTCGACGCCGGGCGCCTGTAACCCGGCTAGCAAGGTAACGGCGAAGCGCGAACGTTCCGGTCATGCTTCCGGGCACCCTGCAGGCTGTTTCTTCGCCAATTGTTAAGCTGCGCCAGCCTAGGCTGGAGGCTTGGTGAGCGACAAGGTCCCGGAGGGCTTCACGGATTTCATCGGTGACGGCACGCGGGCGCGACAGCCAGGACGGATCGTCACATAACATCAGGCGGATGGGAGACCTGCCATGACAGCCGTACCCGCACGCGTCATGCGCAGCCCTAGGCGCCGCCGCCGCCGCGCGTGGCGCTATGTCATCGCACTCGCGATCGTCATCGTCGTGCTGGTGGTGCTCGACTTCGCGGCGAGAGTCGCGGCACAGAACGTCCTGGCAAGCAAGATCGAGCAGCAGGGCCTGCAGCACAAGCCGAATGTCACTATCGACGGCTTTCCGTTCCTGACCCAGGTTGCGAGCAGGAACTTCGAGCGGGTCAACCTCTCCGACGCTGATCAGACCGAGGGACCTGTCACCATCACGAGCATTAACGCCACCGCGCGCAACATCAAGGTCAATTCCTACGCGTTCTCAAGCGGCACGATCGGCTCGCTCTCCGGCACAGCGCTGATCAGCTTCGCCTCGCTCGGTAACACGCTGACGCAGCAGGTCGGGCCGCTCGGGTCGTTGCTGAAGGGCGCCGGACTAAATCTCAGGGCGGCGGGACCGAGTGAGGTTAAGGCGACGTTGAACCTGGTCGTGACATCTGGCTCAGCCACCTGGCGGGTGGCCTGGCTAGCCGGTGACCGGTTGAACGTCCGCCTGGTTGGCAGCGACGGCTTGCCGTCGTCGCTGCTCGGAGCGATCCAGGACATCACCCTGCAAGTTCCGAAGCTGCCGCTCGGCCTGACCATCGACAGCGTGCGGGTCAGCCCGGCCGGAGTGCTCGGGCGAGTACACGGCAGTAACGTCCCGTTCGGCAGCTGACCGATTGCCTGCCCGTGTCCGGCCGGAATCCGCAGACTAACGAAAGCCGCGAGCTGCCAGTCCGCTAGCTGGCCGTGACCCTTATCCCGGCCGAACTGCAGTCGTAGTGGGTCGCGTTCCCGGTAAAAAAGGCGGACCAGGTCGCGCTGAAAGTGTCCCGGAACGTAGCAGTGAACTTGCCGGCGGAATTGGTGGTGACCTTGATGATCCAGTACGTGTTCTTCGCTTTTGGCTTGCGGTAGACGATCTCCACTAGTCGGCGCGCGTACGGGATCCAGCGGTTAGTGTCCTGGAGCAGCTGACCGCTGACTGTGAGCCTGGCGCCCTTAGCTACTCGCCGCGCCGACACTTTCAGCGAAGTGATCTTCGTTAGGTACTTCCACGCCAGCACGGGCCCACTCACCGAGCCCTGCAAGTTCTCACCGGCCTTCGGGGCGAAGGATGCCCGGTAATAGGCCCTCGCAAGCTTCACGGCGAAGCTACCGCGGAAAGCAGCTTCGACGGTCGCGATCCCGCAGCTGTCGCTGCCCGGCGAGGCGAGCTTGCTGACTGTGCCGAGTCGGCGCCAGGGACCGGCCTTGCTGGCGGCGTACTGGATTGTGATGGTGCCAGCCACGGTGCCTGCCGCGCTTGGCGGAAGATCCGCGATCCCGACGCAGCCATGGACACTGACCATTTTCGCGGTCGATACGCTCGCGGAGAACTGGGTGAGGGACGTGCGCCTGGTAACGGTGATGGCTCCCGTCGCGGCGTCCGCCGGTGCGAGATACAAGAAGCTGCCAGATTCCTGATACTGGGCGTTGTTGAAGTAGACCATGACCGTGCCTGACTGCGTCGCGGTGAAGGTCGCGGTGTATTTCCCGTCCTGCCCGGTGGCCGGGACCGACAGTTGCGGGTAACCAGGTGCGACGACCACGACCGGCATCCCGGCCAGGCCCTGCGAGGTAGTTCCGGGCTGGTAGGACAGCTGTCCGGAGATGGTCACCTGCTGGCCGTAGCTGGCACGCGTGGTGCTGACTGAGGCGGTGAGCGCAGTTGGCGTCGTTGCTGCCGTGACAATGACCGGAACCGAACTGGCGGGAGCGAGAGTGCTGCCCGAGACGCCGGCGGTGAACGTGCCGGCGTAGCTGACCGATGTAGTGAAGTCGCCGCTGGCATCGGTCTGCGTCTGCAGCGACTGGCCGTCCGAGCTGGTGAGGATCACCAGCTGGCTGGTTACCGGCCTGGTCGAGCCGTCTGGCCAGAGGCCGGTGACGCTGCCGGACAGTGTGGTGGTCGGGCTGGCGTAGCTAAGTACGCCGGTGCTCGCGTCCAGCGTGACAGTCGGCTGGATCAGGTAGTTAAGCGTGCCAGCGGGCTGACCGGTCACGGAGTCGCCGCCGGCGTCCGTGGCGTCGACCGTTATCGAGTACGTCCCGAGCGGCAGCTGGCTGGTAGTGATCGCCTGGCCGAGCGCCCAGGTACTGGATGCCACGCCCGGCTGCGAGGTCATTGTGAAGTCTGCCTCGGGCAGGTCGAGCACGTCCGTGCCCTTAGCCGTGATGATGTGCAGTGGCGGCGGTGAAGCTGACAGTAAGCTCGCCGACGCTTGCCGACGAGCTCGATGCGCTGGCACCGATCACGCCCGAGGCCCGGGCCGGGGCTACGGCGGCCAGCAGCGCGACCGCCGCGCCCAGTGCGCTTAAGGCGCTCAGTGCGGTCACGGTGCGGATTCGGCGAGACACCGGAAACTCCCCCTGGCAATAGTAGGCAATGGCACCCGGCTGACTGCGGCTACCGCGCGGCCAGCAGCGCGTGCGTCGCCCGCGCCGATAGCGAGTGCGCGGTGAGGCCGCGACGCACGTTGGCTGTTGTTCCTGAAGCCGCCACGTAGAGAATGCGCGACGTCGTCTGCAGGTGGCTGGCGTTGCCGCCATAGCCGGCTGCCCAGTGGCCGCTGACCGGGTCAGCGAAGCTGATGCTGAACTCCCCCGACTTGGCGGGGTGCACCCTCCGGTACCAGTACCAGGTCGTTCCTCCGGCGGGCTTGACGTAGATCTTGACCAGGACGCCGCCGAGACCCTTCCAGCCGCCGCCCTTCTGCTGAAGGCGACCGCTGACCCGGATGCGACCGTGCCCGGTCACGGCGTGCGGCTTGATGCTGAAGTCGATGATCCTGGTCCGCACGGTCGCCGCGTGCTGGCTCGCGCTGACAGAGCGCTGGTAGAGCAGCTGGCCGGTGAAACTGACGCGGTAATGTCCGGACAGGGCCGGGGAGCTAGTGACGCCGCTGAATCCGGTGCCGCCACGGCAGCTCGGGGCTTTGCCGCCAGCAAGCGATCCGAGCGTTCGCCAGGGTCCGCTAGACGTCCGCGAGTACTGCAGGTACAAGTCAGCGTCCGCGGGCAAGCTGAGGTCGCGAAACGAGGCCACCGCTGATCCCAGGCCAAGACAGCCCGAGGCGGTAATCTGACCGGCCGGGTTGTAGGCGATATGGAGGCTGGTCGTCCTGGTCGGGAGCACCACAGTGAGGGTGGCCGAGTTCGGCAAGCCTAGCTCCGAGCTGCCGGGCGCCAGGTACTGATTCGGCTGAGGATTCGCGGTCCAGGTCGTCGTGGGCTGGGCAGGCAGGACGACTTTGAAGGATCCGGTGCTGTCGGTCTTCGCCGCGATCATCGGAACGCTGCCGCCGGAGTAAAAATCGGTCCCGGAGATGTCCACAGTGGACTCGGCGAACGGAAGCCACACGCCGTCCGACTGGTACTGCGCGGTCCCGGACAGCGTCACTTGAGCGCCAAAATTCACCACCGATTTGCTCAGCGCCACGGTGACTTGCACCGGGTCGACGTCGCCGGTCAGTTCGAAGTCCGACGACGAAGCCTGCATGGTGGTCGGGCTGCTGGCGACCGAGGCAGAGAACGACCCGGCCAGCCCGCCCGAGCCGGCCGCTAGGTTCGGCGTGACAGTTACCGAATAGTTTCCGTCCTGGTCCGTCGATGCCGACCAGGACCCTCCGTCGCTGCCTGTGATCGACACTTGCTGGTCAGCAACGTCCTCTAGCAGCCCAGCCGGGGAGTAAGCCGTCACCTGGCCGCCAAAGGTGACGGACTGCTGTGAATAGCTGAGCGTCGTGGCGCTGGCCCCGATTGTCACAGCAGGGTACAAGCCGAAGAAGAACGGGTCCGGCGCGCTCAGCCCGGTGACGGTGTCTCCGCCGGAGTCAGTAGCGTCCACCGTCACCTGGTAGGTGCCAAGGCTGAGCTGTGCCTGCGTGATGGGCGTCTGCACCGTCCAGGTCCCGTCCTGTGCACTGCCGGAGCCTGAGGTAAGGGTGAGGTTAGTGACAGTCAGTTCTGGCGTGGAGTCGATGTGCACGGTGAGGCTTGTGATCGGGCTCGGGGCTTCGGCCTGAACACTGAGCAGGCCAGGCTCGCCTGGCGGGCTAGAAACCGAGTCGACAACGATCGTGGCAGCGCTCGCTGCTGCCGCCACCGGGGCAACAGCGGCTGCAGTAGCCACGGTCGCGGCGACGGTGAGCACGGCAACAGCGGCAGCCCGGCGTGGCCGGAGGCGAATCACGGCGAAACTCCATGTCGGGGGAGGATCTAAGCAGTATCGGAATATCACGTACCCGACGCTGGGCGCCACCAGTAACCACGTTCGTTAACCGGCTGTCCACCAGGTCCGGCCGCGTCGCGAGCCGGCCGCGCCGACAACGGACGGATATGAATGCTCCCTTGGCACTACTATGCGAGGGAAGCGGGCTATACCAGTCAACGACGGCCTGGTCTGAGGAGATTAGCCGTCCATTTCCCGGTCAATGCCGTCCCGCTGGCTTTAATGTTGTCAGTCCTAAGCAGTAACGGTTGCCAGGGCGGGTTCTGGGTGCAAATCAACGCGGAGACGGACGTAGGCGGCCCGGCACTAACCCCGGTGGCAGGCCCGTTGCTGGTCACGGACGAGTGGCCGGTGCGATCCGGTGCTGTTCCGCCGCTTGCTGACAGGTTCAGTACCCGGCCGGAGACAGGTCCCGATCTGAAAATGGCCCTGGAGCGCACCGCCGCGATTGCGCTCGCACCGCGAGCGGGACGGCCGGGGGCGGGGTCGTCGCACGACTGGCTCCGGTGCATCGGCAAGACTCAGCTGGCGGCATTCCACGCCGAGTCACTGTGGCGCGCGCGGTCGCTTGACCTGCTGGTCTGGATCGACGCGAGCAGTGCAGCATCAATCCTGTCCGGGTACGTCGCGGCGGCTAGAGCTGTGACAGGGATCCGGATGCCGGGCACCGCTGAATCCGTGGCGGCAAGCTTCCTCCGCTGGCTTGGCGTGACGGATCGGCGCTGGCTGGTGGTGCTCGATGACGTACCGGAATCCTCGGTTCTGCAGGGGCTATGGCCGGCCGGCTCCGCCGGTCACGTCTTGCTGACAACGCCCACCGCTCAGGCGACGGCCGGGCTTACCGATGTGCTGACCCTGGAGATCGGACCGTTCAGCCCGCGCGAGGCGATGAGCTACCTGGTCGGCCGGCTGTCTTCTGACCCTGATCAGCGCCGCGGGGCGATCGACCTGATCGAGGATCTCGACTGCCAGCCCGTAGCGCTTGCTCAGGCAACGGCCACCATCGGCAATTCGTGGATGACCTGCGGCGACTACCGGGACCAGTTCTACCTGCGGTCGTCAATCTTCAACTCGCCGGACGCCGCGCCGCTGCCGGCGGCAGGGGTGACGTGGACGCTCTGCGTCGACCATGCTGACCAGCTGATGCCGGGCGGCGCGGCACAGTCCTGCCTTGCCATCGCGGCGATGCTGGACGGTCATGGCGTCCCGGCCTCGGTCTTCGCCGCACCGTCAGCGTGTAGCTACATCACTGGCAGCTCGGCGGCGACGCCGCAAGCCATGGAGCGAGCCCGGATGGCCCTGGCTGTCCTGGATCAGGCTGGCCTCATCAGCCTTGACCGCGGCAGCGATCCGTCCATCGTGCGGATGAGCCCGATCCTGCAGCGGGCCGTCCGTGCCGCGATGTCGCCAGAAATGCTGGAACAGGCGGCCCAGGCGGCTGCAACTGCGCTGCTTGAGTCGTGGCCGTCGCCAGAGGCAGATGCCTTGCTTGGCCAGAGCCTGCGAGCTAGTGCCGCCTCGCTGCGCCGCGCGACCGGCGGCCTGCTCTGGGCGGGCGGCTGCCATCCGCTACTGCTGCGGGCAGGTCAGAGCCTGGACGACGCATCCCTGACCGGTCCTTCGGTGGATTACTGGACCGAGCTGACAGCGATCGGCGACCAGGTGTTCGGCCCTGGTCATCCTGAGTCGATGGTCAGCGTGGAGCGGCTGGCGGCCGCGTTCGTGACAGCAGGCCGGGTGGGCGAGGCCGTGTCCTGGTATCAGCGGGTCACGTCGGAGTGGGGGAAAGCTTACGGTCCAGACCACCCGCGTACGCTGGCTGCCCGAGTCAGGCTCGGACGCGTGCTAGTGACCGCAGGACAGTTCGACGAGGCAATCGCGGTACTGACGGCCGCCCTCACTGACTCTGAGCGCGCGTACGGTCCCGGCCATCCGGAGTGTGCCATCATCAGGGACGAGGTCGCGGCGGGCTACCGGGCCGCGGGAGAGCTTAGTGAGGCGATCCGCCTTTACCGGCTCATCCTCGGCGAGCGTGAGCGAGGGCTCGGCGCGCAGCACCACGAGACCATGACGACGCGACAGTTGCTGGCCGACGCGTATCTCGCCGACGGCCGGGTCAAGGATGCGTTCTCGCAGTACAAGAAGGTGGTGGGGGACCGGCAGCGGAGCCAGGGAGCCGATCACCCGGACACCCTGCGGGCGCGTGCGGCGCTCGCGTCCGCCTACCATCAAGCCGGCCGGATGGCGATGGCGGTTCAGATGTGTGAGCAGGTTCATGCCGGATTCGAGCGCGTTCTGGGCAGCGATCACGCTGACACGATTTCCTCGGCACTCAACCTGGGCCGGGTCTACTACTCCGTCGGGCGGCTCAGCGACGCGCGCAGGCTGCTGGAGGAGGCGGTGACAAACGGCGAGCGTACGCTGGCCCCGGCCGATCCGGTGACGAAGAGCGCCCGGGATAGCCTCGCCGTGATCGTCGGTGACTGACCGCCGGGCTAGGTGGCGGCTTAGGGTTCGCTCTCCCGCGTGATCTCAAAGAACGGGGAGCGGGCGAACAATCGCGCGAACAGCATGAGCCCCACCCCGGCCGCGATGATGCCGATAAGCGACCACCGTTCCGGCCATGCCGCCTGCTGCACCGTCTGCTCGAACATCCAGCCCAGGAAGCCGGCCGCGCCGAGCGGGAGCATTCCGAGTATGACGAAATCCCCTGGCCCGCTGAAAACGCGCCGCCGGTAGTAAACGATCGTCGCGAGCGCGGTGAGGATATAGAAGATCGCGAACAGCAGGCCAGTGGTATCAATGACGTCGTAGAACGCGTTCTCGACCGACGTGGCCAGCATGTAGACCCAGAAGATCGCGATCAGCAGCACCCCGACCACGACACTCGCGATGGCCGGCGTTGCGAACCGGCGGGAGATCTTAGCCAGGGAGCCGGGCAGGGCCCGGTAGCCGCCCATCCCGTAAGCAATCCGGGCACTGAGCACGATGCCGGTCCCGGTGGTCGCGATTACCGAGAGCGCGATGGCAAGCGCCATCATTTTGGCCCAGAACCCTCCGCCGAGTGCCTGTGCCACGTAGACCAGCGCGTTCGCCTGGTTCTGCTGGAGCAACTTGGGCGAGACGACGCCCTGCAGGCCGACCTGCGCAAGCGTGTAGATGACCGCAAGTAGCGCCACGGCGATGATGGCTGCGCGGCCGGGGTTGACCCGGCGTTGCCTGACTTCCTCGTTCACATACAACGTGCCGTCCCAGCCGCCGTACACGAACACTGCGATGAGGAAGCCAGCGACAGCGCTGCCCTTGCCGTTGATGCCGCTGACGCTGAACCAGTCACGCGTGATCGGGAACGTGCCGTGGTGATGCCCAAGCACGAAAGCCAGGCCGGCGATGGACAGTCCGACGAGGATCAGGTACTCGATGAGCGCCATGCCCACCTGCAAACGTGCGGTGATCCGGATGCCGATGATCGCGATCACCAGCATCACCACGCCCACCGCTGTACCGATTCCGACCGATGCCCAGGTGTTGGTGGACGCGGACCCGAATACCGCGAGCACTGACGGTCCGAGTAGCAGGATCTCCGCGACAGTTCCGATGATGTACGCAACGACCATGAGCCAGCCGGTGAGGAACCCCAGGTACGGAGAGATGGCTCGGCCTACCCACTCAAATGACGCGCCGCAGTTGGCGTTCCACATATTGCAGCGGCGGTAGGCGTTGGCGATGATCAGCATCGGAATCGCCGTCAGCACGAGAATCGGGCCGCTGCCGTAGGCCGTCGCGGCCGCGAGCGCCGCCAGGGAGAGGCCGATCGTCGCGGCGGGAGCCGACGACGCCATCCCGATGACAGTGTCCTGCGCGATACCGATGGCGTCCGGTTCGAGCCCGGACGACTGTGTCAGCGGGCCGGTTACTCCGGCCGCCAAAGAATCAGTCATGACACTCGGGTCCTCTGGTCAAAATTCCTATTGCGTCCATTACCATACGATAATTCGAATATCTCAGATAGGGGGACCGGTCATGAGCGATCCGCGGGTCCTGTCGTTCCGGCCGTCTGCCAGCGAGTTCGCCTGGACCTTCGGCGGAGTTGCGCCGGTAGCGCGGATCCAGCCGGGCACGATCCTGGAGTTGTGGACCGAGGATTGCTTCGCCGGCCGGGTGCGCGGGCCCGACGATCTTGTGTCCCGGGTGTGCGAGTTCCCGTACCTGAATCCGCAGACCGGCCCGTTCTTCGTCGACGGCGCCGAGCCCGGTGATACTGTCGCCGTCCACTTCGTCTCGGTCGAGCCTGCACGCGACTGGGCTGCATCGACGACCGTGCCGCTGTTCGGCGCGCTGACGGGTACGCACCTGACCGCAACCCTGCAAGACCCGCTGGCCGAGGTGGTGTGGATCTGGGAGCTGGACAGGGCCGCGCGGCTTTGCCGGTTCACCGCCTCCGATAGCGAATTCACCGCGGATCTGCCGATGGATCCGATGCACGGCACGGTTGGCGTGGCGCCGGCGAACCTGGAAGTCCGGTCCGCTCTGGTGCCGGACGCCTTTGGCGGCAACCTGGACACTCCGGAAATGCGCGCTGGTGTCACCTGCTATCTGGGTGTCAATGTGCCCGGCGCGCTGCTGTCGATCGGCGACGGGCACGCACGCCAGGGCGAGGGCGAGACTTGCGGCGTCGCAGTCGAGTGCGCGATGAACACGGTCATCGTGGTCGATCTGCTGAAGGGCGTGGCTACGCCCTGGCCGAGGCTCGAGTCAGACACGCACATCATGTCTGCAGGATCCGCCCGACCGCTTGAGGATGCATTCCGGGTTGCGCAGCTGGACCTGGTCCGCTGGACAGCCGAGCACGCCGGGCTGTCGTTGCTGGACGCCTACCAGTTCGTCAGCCAGGCTGTCGAAGCGCCGCTGGCCAACGTGGTTGACACGAACTACACGTCGGTGGCAAAGCTGCGCAAGGACTGGCTGCCCGGAGGGCCCGCTAGGCCGGTCATGGGCGGTCTGCATGATCAGCTGCGCGAGGTCGCCCGAAGCTGGCGCTAGCATCGCAATCCCGGTGCGCAGTGCCTGCCGGGCTACCGTAAGCGATCTTGAATGGGGCTGATTCCCGCTGAGTGACGCCGGGCAAGTTCGCGGTAGATCTCCGGATTGGTATCGACCCACTCCTTGGCGCTGCCGCTGACCTCCCGCGCGATCCGGGCCGGAGTGCCGACCGCCAGCATGCCGTCCGGCACGATCATTCCCGGCGGTACCACAGAGCCGGCCGCGACAAGCGCGCGCCTGCCGATGACGGCGCCGTCCAGGACGGTCGAGCCGTTGCCGATCAGGGCCTCGGTGCCGATGACAGCGCCGTGCACCACGCACAGATGACCGACCGTGACGCCCTCGCCGACATCAGTAACCGGATCCTCGCCGCCGTGCAGTACCGAGCCGTCCTGAATGTTCGCGCCGCGCCGGACGATGATCGGACCGAAGTCCGCGCGCAGCACCGCTCCGTACCAGACAGACGCCTCGTCCTCGACGCGGACGTCGCCGACAATCGTCGCTGTCGGGGCGATCCAGGCAGCGGGGCTGACGTTGGGCTCCTTGCCTTCGAACGCGAAGAGTGGCATCCGGCAATAATTGCATCTGTCGGCGATGCCCGGCTTGGCCAGTACCCTGTCAGCGGCGGATTTCCGCATATGAACTGGATGGTTCCATGATCGATCCGAGCGGTCCAGCCAGCCTGAGGCGAGAAGAATCCGGGCCTGGTGAGCCAGAGGTCAGCTGGCTTCGCCCGTCACCATTGCTGCTGCGCGCCCGGCGGATCGAGCTCGTCGGCGTCGCTGTGCCGGTTGCTCTCATCGGCGGCCTGGCCGGCCAGGTTGTCTCGGCTGCCGCGGGCATTGCCATCGCGGCAGCGGTCGTCGTAGCTGCCCTTCTGGCGGAGCGGCTCCTCGCCCGCCGGGTCGCGTCGTGGGGGTACGCGGAGCGCCATGACGACCTGCTGGTCCGGCGCGGGGTTCTGATCCGCCGGCTATCAGTGATCCCCTACGGTCGCATGCAGTTCATCGATGTCACGGCTGGCCCGATCGAGCGGTCACTCGGTCTGGCGACCCTGCGAATGCATACCGCCGCGGCAGCGAGCGACGCGCGCATCCCTGGGCTGGAGTCTGGTGCCGCCGCAACGCTGCGGGATCAGCTCGCCGCGCTGGGCGAGGCGCAGGCAGCTGGGCTGTGACGGGGCCAGTCGCGGCCGGGCCGCCTGCGGGCGGCCCGCTGCCGGACCGGGCGGCGCCACCGCTGGCGCGGGACGCGAGCTGGCATCGGCTGCATCCGCTCTCACCGCTCGTCCGGGCCGGCCGCCAGATGATGAGCCTGCTTGTCGTCCTGATCGGCATCGCTGTGCTGAACCAGCATCAGGATGGCAACCTGGTGGCTGACCTTGTGGTGATCGTGGCTGCGCTGGTCGGCGGCTTTGTCAGCTGGCTTGTGACGCGCTGGCAGATTGCCGACGGAGTCCTCCGCATCGACACCGGCCTGCTGCGGCGGGATTCTCGCCGGTTCCCGCTATCGCAGGTCCAGGCTGTCGATGTGGTCCAGACCGGGCTGGCCCGCCTGCTCGGGCTAGCTGAGCTGCAGCTCCGGATCGCAGGCGGCGATTCAGCGCGGGGTGGCAGGCTGGCCTGCCTGAAACTCGCCGACGCTGAGCAACTGCGCAAGCAACTGCTCGCGCTGGCCGCCGTCCCGGCAGGCGGCGTTCCCGCCCCAGCGACAGTGCCTGACCCTGATGGACAAGCAGCGTCGGCCCCGGCCGCTCGCACTGCAGTGCGGACGATGTTCCGGGTGCGCGCCATACGGCTACCGGTCGCGATCCTGCTGACCAGGTCCGGAGCCATCGGGCTGGTCGTGGCTATAGCCATCTGGCTCACCGCGCAGTTCGACGGTTCAGCCGGGGTGATCGCGCCGTTCCTGCCTGTCGCGCTTGGTGTCGCTGCGAGGCTATGGCGTCAGTTCAATGGCGAGTACGGCACGACGGTCGCTCTGGCGCAGGATGGAATCCGGCTGCGGTCCGGCCTGGTCCAGACCACGGCAGAGACCATCAGGCCGGGCCGGATCCAGGCTGTCCGGCTGGTTGAGCCGCTGATCTGGCGGGCGCTGCACTGGTGCCGGCTAGAAGTCGACGTAGCCGGGGCCCGGCAGCGGAACGAGGACCGGGCTGAGGGTCAGCGCCTGCGCGCTCTCATCCCGGTAGGGTCGCGGGCCGAGGCTGATCTGCTAATCGCCGAATTGCTCGGGAGTCCGCCGCTGCCGTCACAGCCGCCGCCAGTGCGGGTCCGGTGGAAGGCGCCGCTCAGCTATCACTTCCTGAGCTGGAACGGAGACGATCAATATGTCGTGGCTGCCCGCGGCCGGGGAGGCCGGCCCTCCCCCGCGATTCCGCTAGCCAAAGCGCACACCATCCGCTGGGGGGATGGCCCCCACCCGCGCAGGCTCAGTCTTGCCACGGTCCACCTGGACGTAGCGGGCAAGCGAGTCGGCGTCAAGGTCGAGGATCGCGACAGCGCAGAGGCGCTCCAGATCCTCCGCGTGCTGCCCGACCTAGCCAGGGCCGCGCGATCACGCGCGCGCTAGCACCGCGAAGACGATCACGTTGCTGAGGTAGTGGCCCGTGCTCGGATCGAAGGTACCGCCGCAGGTGATGAGCCTCAGCTGGGCATCGGGAACGGGGCCGTACACATCCGCAGTAGGGAAACTCTTCTTCAGGAACGTGCGAACTGCGGTGACCCTGAACACCGCAAGGCTGCCGTGGCGGCGGCGGACGTACACCAGGTTGCCGGGCTTCAAGTCACGCAGCCGGAAGAAGACACCAGGACCAAGATAGGAGTCGATGTGGCCGGCGATGACCGCCGCCCCGATGGCACCAGGCCGCGGGCTGCCGGTATACCAGCCGGCGACTGCCGTGCTGGACGGCACTTGCAGCGTCCCGTCGTGAGTGAGACCGAGCCGGACGAGTGAAGTCTTGACGCCGATTGCCGGGATGTCCAGAGCGGTCGGCCGGGGGACGCCGGCAGACAGCGCTTGCGCCGCGGCCGCCCACTTGCCGCGCGGCACTGGCACCAGCGGTGGCTTCCCGAGTGGCGTCGCGGGACGTCCGGTATGACCGGCCCATGCCAGCCCGGCCGCGGCTGAGCACGCCATAATGACGCCGATAACGGCGGCCGCCACTGCCCACGGCCGGCGAATTAGCCGGGTAGGTGACGCGTGACGGCCCGCCCTCATCTGACGCTGCCCAGCTCGGCGCTGAGGGAAGTGCTAACGGGCATGCAGGGCGGGCCGCCGCCGGCGCATGACCAGCACCGTCCCGGCGGCCGCTATCAGCAAGCCAGCAAGGCCAGCCGCCGCCCACGGCAGGAGCGCGGCGCCGGGCCGCGCCGCCGTCCCGCCGAATCCTGTCATCGGCGCGCCCGCGGGGTCGACCTTGCTGCCCTGGGCGTCCGTCAGGCAGTCAATCATGAGCTTTCCGTGCGCATCCAGGACTACCAGCGTATAGAGAGTGTCGGCGGCCAGGGTGACCGAGTCCGTGGTGCTCTCGCTGCTGCCGGCCACCCGGATCGCCCAGGTGCCTGGTTTCACGACGCGGTAACCGGTGACGCTTGCGAACTTGAGGTGCCGCGCCAGCTTGGCGCGACCCGCCGTCACAGTCACGACCTGCTGATCAAGCGAGGCCTGAATGACCCGGACGAGTGCCTTGCCAGGCGGCGTCGTCAGCCTGTCCGGGATGACTTGCAACCGCAGGCCGGACGCGGGGCCCATTCCGGCCACGGTGTAGGCCCGGCCCGCGACCACGTGGATCGCCGTCGACAGGATCGGCTTCGAGCTTGACGAAGCACCGGCGCCGCGCATCGCTACGGTGTACTCGCCGGCTGTCACCTGCTCGAACGGCGAGACCGTGCCGTAGCTCACGTGATGGAGCACAATCTCCGCGCTCGAGTTTCCGAAGGAGTACAGGTAGACGTCAACCGACGGGGCGTTCGGGGAGAGATGCGCAAGCCTGACCCAGCCGACTCCGGTCGATGCCGAGGCAAGCGGTGCCTCGACCGCGAGCGAGCCGAGAGCGAGGCCAACGGCCGCTGTCGTCACGGCGGCGGCTGTCTTGGCGAGCATTCTCAGGGGGCGTGCTGTTCTCATGCG
>Ga0335075_10002261_pt1 | contig 31154 bp, 26 predicted proteins | sample Lox_Sample_24_FD_206723 | JGI IMG/M metagenome (GOLD analysis project Ga0335075, IMG submission 206723) | Soil microbial communities from Loxahatchee National Wildlife Refuge, Florida, United States - Lox_Sample_2.4 | ecosystem: Environmental > Terrestrial > Soil > Wetlands | place: USA...
CCCCCGGGGGCCCGTGTTCCCGGGGCCGGGCCCCCCCCCCCCCCCCCCCCGCTTCCGTAGCCGGGCCCGTCACCGCTGCCCCTGCAGCTCCACCGACCGCAAAATCTCGCGACACCCATGGTGCATCACTGCGGTGAAATCGCCGCCGTGGAGCGCCGCCTTCACCTGGACGTGAGCTCGCACCGCGAGCGCGCGTTGCTCCACAGGCTTGACACCGCGAACGGGAAGTCGTCGATCGCCTTGCCCACCACCACTGGCAGCGAGATGTCGCCCCTGGGCGCGCTGTGGCCAGGACGCTTGCCGTCCCAGGCGCACTTGTCGCCGATCTCCCCGGGGGTGACCGCGTCGCTGGGGTCGTACCAGCCGGTGCCGAACGGATCGGTGACCGTGTCGGCGAACTCGGTGCCCGCGACCATGGTGAAGCCGTCGTACTGCCCGGTCGCCCCCGGGTTGACCCGGTCCGCACCGCACGTCTTGCCCGCGTCGAGCTCATACGGCAGGACAGAGTAGGCCAGGAAGCTCCCGCCGACGGTCGTGTCCGAGTGCCACCCGCAGGACCCGGTGGCCTTCGCCTTGCCGCAGCTTCCCGCGAATACCGGGATCGCCGCGCCGTTCACGCCCGTGGCGGGGGTGTAGCACGTCCCTGGCTGGAGCGCGACCATGACCTGGGAGTCGGCGAAGTCGGAGATGCCCGCCGCGATGGCCACCGCCCGTACCTCCGCCGCGAGGTCGCCCGCGGTCACCGGACTAGGCGGAACGCCGCGGTCCTGGTAGATGCCAGCCGCCGCGAGGACCGGGCGGCCGAACGCCGGCGAACCACTGCCGTCCGTGTACTGCGAGGTCACGGTCGACCATGTATCCCGGGGCTGCCCCAGGCCATGCAGGAACGCGTACAGCCGGTTGTAGGCGGTTGGGGCGGTCCCGGACGCGGCGGTCCAGCGCGGCCCCCAAAGCAGCAGGTGGACGACCGGTGAGTGCTGCACCGATCCGCTCTGGAAGCTGACGGGGCAGCCAGGCTCGGCGCACGGCGCGGCACCGGCCGATTGCCGCGCCCGCCGCCGCGCCGACGGCCGGTCGCCGTTGCCCTGGCCCGCGTCGCTTGCCGGCCCGCCCGCGGAAGCCCGGCGCACGGCCAGAGAACGCGGCGCCGGGGCGGCCGGGAGCGCGGTCGTCGCCCCTCGCGCCGGCGGCGCGGGAAGTGCCAGCGCGGCATCCTGGAGCGGTTGCCTCCCCGCGGGCCAGGCCAGCGGTAGCCCGACGGCAAGGAACAAGGCCGCGATGGTGATTGGAAAAACTCGCGGGTTCACCCGATTTGCCCCCCAGCAAATTCTAAAGCGAATTTACATCACGCGGCCCGTGCGATCCGGCCGGCAAATACCACCCGTACAGCTTAATGATGTGCCGGGGTGCCCAGGCGATAGGGTAACTAATAGCTCGCGGACGGCCTGGCAGACTAGACGGGTGCTGAGGACCATCGCGATCGGTGACGCCAGCGATCCCCGGCTGGCCGACTACACCCGGCTGACCGACGTCTCGCTGCGGACCAGCCTGGAAGCGGAGAACGGACTGTTCATCGCCGAGGGCAGCAAGGTGATCGGCCGGGCCGTCCGAGCCGGGTACCCGGTCCGTTCTGTCCTGGTGGGGGAGTCTCGGATCGCGGACCTTGGCCCGTTGTCCGAAGCCGCGGGCCTGAACGAGGGCGGCCGCGACGTTCCTGTCTACGTCGTGCCCGACGCGGTCGCCGAGCGTCTGACGGGATACCGGGTGCACCGAGGCGCGCTGGCGTCGCTAGAGCGCGTGGAACTACCATCGGTCGCATCGGTCCTCTCGACCGCCCGGCGCGTCCTCGTTCTCGAGGACCTCGTCGATCACGGGAACGTCGGGGCGATCTTCCGGTGCGCGGCGGCCCTGGGCATCGACGCGGTGATCTTGTCGCCGCGGTGCGCCGACCCGCTCTACCGCCGGTCGGTCAAGGTCTCGATGGGGGCGGTGTTCGCCATTCCCTGCGCCCGCATGACCGACTGGTACGACGGCCTGGCGAGCGTCAGGGAGGCGGGCTTCACGGTGCTCGCGCTGACTCCTGACGACCGGGCCGCCCCGATCGGTGCCGTGCTGGCCAGGCTGCCGGGGCAGCGGGCGGCCCTGCTGCTGGGAACCGAGGGGGACGGCCTTTCCTCGCGCTGGCTGCACGAGGCCGACCAGGCGGTCCGGATTGCGATGAGTCCGGGGGCGCGGGCAGCCGGAGTCGACTCGCTCAACGTGGTCGCCGCGGCGGCGATCGCCTGTAGCCTGCTCAGCCAGCTGGACGAGGAAGCCGCGACGACGACTGACTTAAACGCCGTTGCGCCCTAGTTGATCTTGGAATGGAAACGTTACGATCAGAAGGTCGGCCTAGGCGTCTTACAAGAGAAGGCGTGACCGATGGCGCGGCGATGGGCGGGGAGGCGGCCTTGAGCATCAGCGAGGACCGGGACGAGGAGGCGGCCGAGCAGACCACGCGAGATGGCGTCGACGAGGACCTGGACGACGACGCCAGGGAGGCGACGCCCGTCGCCAAGTGGGGAATGGCCGGACTGCTGCTCGTCTACGCGGGGCTGGGAACCTACTGCGTCGCCACGACGCTGGGCGGGGCGGCGGGGACGCCACTAGCCCAGTCGAGCGGGTCGGCGCGGCCCGAGGGAGTGACCCGCAGCGTGGCTGCCGCGTTGTCGCGGCCACCGGCGAAGAGCGGGACCTCGTCCACCGCGTCGGGGGCTGCTGCGGGGACCGGCACGCTGGGCATCATGTCGGCGGCCCGGCCGTATGCCAGCAAGGCGGCCGGGCAGGCAGCCATGCCCACTCCCGCCGTCGAGGCGCTTACGGCGGTCGGCGCCGTCGCGATTGGCCCTGATGGCGCCGTCGACGGTGATCACCAGGAACTCGCGCCTTACGCGATCGACCCGCGCTCGGGGATGTCGTGGGTAACTCACTGGTATGAGACGGCCCACTTCGGCAACCTGCAAAAGGGCACCGGGCTGCTGCTTGACATGGGCAAGCCGGTGACGATCAGGCAGGTCGAGCTGGCCCTGGGGGGCAGCCCCGGCTTCTGGGGCGCGGACTTGCAGATTCGCATCGGGGACACGCCTGACCTCGCGGACGCCGCGCCAGTGGCGATGGCGAAGGATGTCGGGGGCAAGCTGTCGAAGGACCTCGGGCACGCCGTGACCGGACGCTACGTGGAGATATGGTTCACCAAGCTGCCGCTGGACTCCTGGGGCACCTACCAGGAGCATGTCTACGGCGTCGCGGTTCGCGGCTACGTTCCCGCCGCGCACCACCCCGCCAGTTCTTCGGCCAGCACCACCAGCCACGTCGTGCACCCGGGTCGCGAGGGTCGTGGCCCCGCGTCCCGCGGCGCCGGTCCGCACCACCGGGCCGGCCACGAGGACGGTATCGGCCACGAGGGCCGTGCCGGGCACAACCGCGACGCCGGGCACAACCGCGACGCCGGGCACAACCGCGACGGCGGGCACAACCGCGGCCCCGGCCATGATCGCGGCCCCGGCCACGAGGGCGTAGCCGGCCATGACCGCGACGCCGGCCACCAAGGTCCGGGTGGGCCCCGTGGCGGCCACGGCCGCTGACGTCCACCGCCGAGGCTGGCCGCATCGGCTGGATTTACCCGGGCCGCGCTTGCCCGGTTCAGGGTAAGTCACTCGCCCGTTGTCGGTACATTTCTACCGGGGAAAGGCTATTTAGCCAGACAACTGAATGTTGCGCGGCGGGGAGGGCGGCTCTTGACATTCGGCGAGATCGAGGACGACACCGGTACTGGAGGGTGGTTTACCCCAGCGCGGAAGTCCCCCGCGCAGAGCCCGGATTCCGCCGCGCGCGTCACGGAAGCGGACCCTGGCGCGTCATCGTGGTTCACGCCGTCGCGGCAGGTGCCGCAGCGGCTTGCTCCCGGCGACCGGCTCGAAAGCGGCCCGGCCGAGGCCGTCGAGACCCGGCCACGCGGTGACCAGGGCCTTGACCGGCCGGCGGCGGGCGGTCCTGCCAACGGTGGTGCCTGGCGTGAGATCAGTGGCCGCGGGGTCACGGCGGCCAACCGGTGGGCCGAGGTAACCAGGGGCGGCCGGCCAGCCGGCGTCAATCCCCGCCGCGGTCCCGACGGTGACGGCTTCGGACAGGCGCTGCCCGGCGACATCCCGTTCCGTGGCGCCAGGCCGATCGACGTCAGCCCGCGGGGCCACCCGCCGGCCAGGCAAGGTCCCGCCTACAGCGCCTACAGCGCCGCCGCGTCGAGTGCGCCAGGCCTGGCCCAGCGTCGTTCCGAGACCGGGACGCTGCGCAAGATACGGGAGAGCGGGGCGGTACGGGCCATCATGGACACCGGCGCGATGCGGACCCTGATGGACACCACCGCCATGCAGTTGCTCCGTGAGCGCTACGCGGGCAAGGGCAGGGTCATCGCGATCGCCGTGATCTGCGTGTGGGTGATCGTGGCCGCCGCCGCCCTCTGGCTTCTGGCGATGGGTGGCTAGGGCGCGCCAGCGGTCACTGCCCGGACGGAACCACGATCCCGGCCAGGCCCCCAAGCTGACGGGTCAGTGCCGCAGCGGACGGGGCGATCCCGTCACGGACCCGGGCGTTGAACGCCGGCACGCCACCGCAGCCCTCCTCGGGCGGGGCGCCAAGGGCGGCGGTGCAGCGCGGGTAGCGGACGCCCGGCGTTGCGGGCACGACAGCCTCGATGACGAGGTCGTGCCGCCAGTCGTCGCGAAAGTCGTAGACATAGCCGAGCCTGTCCCTCGGCGCGGGCGCCACCTGGGCGATCGCGGCCCCTGACTCGTCGGCCCTGCGTGACCAGAAGTCTTCCTGTGCCGGATCGCCAAAGTAGCCGCACGGTGTCTCGAACTGGTGCGGATGGCAGTCGAACCAGCCGAACGCGGTCTGCAGTACCTCGTGCAGCATGCTCAGCGGCAGGTCGCTCGGGACCTCGAGCCGTCGCCACACCGGCGGCCTTGCCCCCCGCAGGCCCGCCTTGATGCGGTGTACCGTCGTCGCGGCGCCGCCCGGCAGGGAGGGCAGCCGGCGCTCACCGTCCGCGGGAGCATCCCAAAGGACGCCCTGGCCGGCCGGCCTCGCGCCCGGCGGGACCTTGCGCTGCTCAAGCACTGACCTGAGGATGGCATCGAGCGCCTCTTGTGTCCTCGGCATGAGCGAAATTGTCCCGCATGCACCCCAGTTATGCCCGGACGCCACGCCGAGCGGGCCGTGAGAACGCGACGTCAGCCGCATCCGGCCGCCGCCTGTTCGCGGCTGGTTCCTGGTTCGTTAAGGCACCGCTCACATGGCCCGCGTAGCTTCCTGGGCGGTACCTATTGGCACGAACCTGGAGTTCTCATGCCCGAACTGTCCCGCCGGAACGTCCTTCGCGGCGCCGCGGTGACCGGCGTCGCCGCCGCCGCGACGGTGGCGGCCAGCGACAAGGCGCTGGCCGCAACCACCGCCGCCGCTGGCCAGGCCAACGGTGGTCACCGTTACGGCGATCTTCGCGATATCAAGCACATCGTGGTCCTCATGCAGGAGAACCGCAGCTTCGACCATCTGTACGGCTCGATGGCTGGCGTCATCGGCTTCGGCGACCGGTCCACGATCCAGCTTCCCGGTGGCTATGACGTCTGGCAGCAGCCCACCACCGCGCCCGGCGAGCCGGTCGGCGGCACCCAGTTCCCGTGGTCGCTGACCGCTGGCAAGTTCGTCGGCGCGCAGCCGCCGAACCCGGAGCAGGGTGCGCAGAACTTCCCCGGCACCTCGCACGGCTGGACCGACCAGCACGGCGCCTGGTACGGCGGCCTCATGAACGGCTGGTACTTCGCCAAGGGTGGTCCGACCACGCTGGGCTACCTGACCCGCAAGGACATCCCGTTCCACTACGCGCTGGCCGAGGCCTACACGATCGGTGATGGCTACCACTGCTCGGTGCTGTCGGCGACCGGCCCGAACCGCACGTACCTGTGGTCCGCGACCGTCAACGCCGACCAGGAGAACGGCACGTTCATCGCCAACAACGGCGGCGACGAGCTCGGCCAGTTCCTGCCCTGGACCTGCTACACCCAGACGGTGCAGGAGGCGGGCCTGACCTGGAAGATCTACCAGGGAAGCGACAACTACGGCGACAACGGCGCGCAGTACTTCAAGACGTTCGCCGACCTTGACCCGTCGCAGGGTGGCACCGCCCCCGCGCCCGGCACCAACGTCTACTACGACAACGGCCTGGCCACGGTGCCCGAGCCGCTGCCGGCCGAGGACGGCAACGCCGACAACCTGGCCAACGCGATCGAGGCCGACGTCAAGGCGGGCAAGCTGCCCCAGATCTCCTGGGTGGTCACCAACCAGCAGTACTCCGAGCACCCCGACGGTGCCCCGACCGATGGCGCCTACTTCATCGGCCGGGTGCTTCGCGCGGTGCACGACGCCGACCCGGACGTATTCAACTCCACGCTTTTCATCTACAACTACGACGAGAACGACGGCGAGTTCGACCACGTGCCGCCGCCGTCCCCGGCCCAGGGCACCACGGATGAGTTCGTCCTTGACACCTCGTTCGAGCCGATGCCGCTGCCGGTCGGCCTTGGCTTCCGCGTGCCCTGCATCCTCATCTCCCCGTGGTCTCGCGGTGGCTGGGTGACCTCGGAGGTGTTCGACCACACGTCGGTCATCCAGCTCATGGAGAAGTGGACGACGGCGATCGGCCGCCCGGCGATCTCCCCGTACATCTCCGCCTGGCGGCGCAGCGTCTCCGGCGACCTGACCAGCGCGCTGGACTTCGAGAACCCGGTGTACGGCCTGCCCAGCCTCCCGTGGGTCAACGCCCCGGTCGGGGAGGCCCAGGAATACCACCCGACCCCGTCGAACAACGTGATGCCGACCCAGGAAGCAGGCACCAAGCCCGCCCGCGCGCTGCCCTACCAGCAGAACGCGAGCCTCGATCACCTGGTGGCCAACTCCGATGGCACGGTCACCGTGAACATCGCGCTGTCGAACAACGCCCCGTGGATCCGCCGGGCCAGCCACTACGCCCTCTACGACAACACCCTGCAGGTGGCCCCGGCCGCCACGGCCTACCCAGGCGCGTTCCCCGGCCAGTTCACGGTCGCCGGCTCGACCAGGGACCGCGACGCGGTCACCACGGCCAGCCAGACGGTCGGCGGCCCCGGCTACGACGTCACCGTCGTCAGCGCCAACCGCTTCCTGCGCCGCTTCACCGGCGACGTGACCAAGGCCGGCGCCCACCTCAAGGTCGCGACGTCGTTCTACGCCAATGGCTTCGGCGACAAGCCCGCCCTGCTGCTTGACCTGGTCAACGGCGGCCACTCGGACGTCACCTTCACCGTCGGGCACAACCACTACAGCTCCAGCGGGCCGGCCCGGACCGTCCGGGTGCGTGCCGGGCAGACGGTCAGGCAGGTCGAGGACGTCGTGTCAGGCGCGCATGGCTGGTACGACGTGACCGTGACCGCGGACAGCGACTCGACCTGGTCGCAGCGGTTCGTCGGCCACATCGAGACCGGCGAGCACAGCATTACCGGGTCGTTCTAGCAGGCCCGCGCCGACCCAGCCGGCCGGCATGCCCCGCGTGCCGGCCGGCTTTCCCTAGCTTCAATCTCATTAAGTTCCATAACGTACCGTAGTCGCGGTTGTACCATGCGTACCATGTACGAGGCTACGGAGGGATCGCATGCGGTAGTGGTGGGCGCAGGCATCGCGGGACTACTCGCCGCCAGCGTGCTGTGCGAGGCGTTTTCGCGGGTCACCATCTACGACAGGGACGCGCTGCCGGACGCGCCCGCAGCCCGCTCGGGGGTGCCGCAAAGCAGGCAGGCCCACGGCCTGCACGCGCGGGGCGTGAGCGCGCTTGAGGAACTGCTGCCCGGCTTCCGCGGCGAGATGCTCGCGGCGGGCGGCGTGGACGGGGACGTGCTCGCGGATGTCAACTGGTACCTGGACGGGCACCTCGCCCGGCACGCGCCCGCCGGGCTTTGCGGGATCGGGATGACCCGGCGCGGAATTGAGCGGATGATCAGGTCCCGGGTCGAGAAGCTGCCGAACGTCCAGATCGTTGACCAGTGCGCGGTGGACGGCCTGGTCATCGAGGAGGAACGGGTGGCCGGGGTTCGCCTGCGGTCGGCCCCCTACCGCAGTCCCGTGTCGCGGCCAGGACAAGACCCCGCCCACGTGGTGGCGGCTGACCTGGTCGTGGACGCGGCCGGGCGAGGGTCGCGGGCGCCGGCCTGGCTGGCCGACTTCGGCTATCCGCAGCCGGCCGAGTCGCGGCTGCGGGTGGACCTGGTCTACGTCACGCGACACTACCGGCGGCTGCCCGGACAGCTGGGCGGGATCATCGGCGCCGCCATCGTGCCGTACCCGGGCCACCGTCGCGGAGCGGCGCTCATCCGGCAGGAAGGCGACCAGTGGGTGCTCACGCTCGCGGGCATGCTCGGGGAGGACCCGCCGACCGATGACGAGGGCATGCTGGCCTACGCCGACACCCTCGCCGGGCCGGAGATCGCGCGCGTGATAAGGGAATCCGCCCCGCTCGACCGCCCGGCCAGGATGCGGTTCCCCGCCAGCGTCAGGCGGCACTACGAGAAGCTCGACCGGATGCCAGCGGGCCTGATCGTCACGGGGGACGCGCTATGCAGCCTTAACCCGGTATACGCCCAGGGCATGACGGTCACCGCGCTCGAGGCGCTGGCACTGCGCCAGGCGCTGGCCGACAGCGGCCTGGCAGGCGGCAAGGCCGCCCGCGCGAGCCGCCTCCCGTGGGCCAGGCGAGCGGGCACCGGGCAGCTGGTGGCCCGCTTCTACCGGGCAGCCGACAAGCTAGTCAGCGCGGCCTGGGCGATGTCCGTGGCGGGCGACCTGCGGTTTCCCGAGGTGCAGGGCAAGCGCGGGCCGTCCGACCGGTGGATCGGCGCTTACCTGGCCCGGCTGCGGGTGGCCGCCGCCTCGGACCCGGCCGTGGGGCGGGTGTTCGTCCGCGTGGCGAACATGGTTGACCCGCCGTCGCGGCTGCTCGGGCCGGCCACCATGGCCCGGGTGCTGCGGGCCGGCCGCCACGGCGCGCCGGCGCGGCCTACTCCTGCCAGGTAGTTCCGGTAAGGCGCTCGTATACCTCGACGTAGCGGGCGCGGGTGGCGTTCACGATGTCGTGCGGTATCTCCGGGCCGGGGGGCCGCCGGTCCCAGCCCGCGATGGTGGACGACCAGTCGCGGACGAACTGCTTGTCGAGGTAGCGCTGCGGGCCGCCCGGCTGCCACTCGGCCGCCGCCCAAAAGCGCGAGGAGTCAGGCGTGAGGACCTCATCGGCCAGGGTCAGGGTGCCGCTAGCATCGAGGCCGAACTCAAGTTTCGTGTCGGCGATGATGATGCCGCGCTCGGCGGCGATCGCCGCGCCGCGCTGGTAGACCGCGAGGGTGAGCCGCCTGAGCTCCTCGGCCGTCTGGCCGCCGGCCTCGGCGACGACGTCGGAGAAGGTCATCCACTCGTCATGGCCCTGTGGTGCCTTCGTAGTCGGCGTGAAGACCGGCTCGGGCAGCCGGGAGCCCTCGGACAGGCCCGGCGGGATCGGCAGGCCGCTGATTGCCCCGGTTTCCTTGTAGGACTGCAGGCCGAGGCCGGCCAGGTAGCCGCGGGCGATGCACTCAACCGGGACCATCGCCAGCCGCTTGCAGCGGATCGCCCGTCCGGCCCACTGAGGCGGGACATCCGTCGCGGAGATGACATGGTTCGGGACAATGTCCTTGAACTGGTCGAACCACCACAAGGACAGCTGGGTGAGGATCTTTCCCTTGCCCGGGATGGGGGTGGGCAGCACGACGTCGTACACGCTGACCCGGTCGGACGCGACCAGCAGGATGTCATCACCGTCGGCGTAGACTTCGCGGATCTTGCCGGAGTGCAACAGTTCCATGCGGTTTTACTCCCTGGTCAGGCGGGTGGGGCTGGCCGGATAGCCACAGGAAGCCTACAGTTGAGGCGTGTCGCCGCCCGACCGGGCGTACCGGCTGGTTGTGGACCCGGCCGCATCCGTATACCGAAGTTCGTTCGAATGACGTGACAGGCGCGGGCTGGTATCGCTACACTGTGCTGTATGACGATGACAGGAGCGCTGATGACGGGGACGCTGGCCATGCCGCGTTCCGGCGCGCCGCGTCGTTCTCATGCCCTGCGCCCGGTCATCGTGGCGGCTTCCCTCGCGGACCTCAGGGGGCCGACCGGCGGGCTGGTCGAGTTGCCGCAGCGGCTCTTCTGGTCCGGGGCCGGGCGCGTGTTCGACCTGGCCGATGCCGACCGGCTGCTGGAGATGTACGAGGCCGTGTTCGACGCGGCCCGCACGGAAGCGGACCTGGCCGAGCACCTCAATGGCGAGATCCTCGCGCGGGTGTGGCCTGACCTCGCGCTGGCCCCGCGCCTGCGGCGTGCATGGGAGGAAGTCCACCCGGAACTGGTGGCCGGTGCCCTGCTCGAGCCGGGACTGCCCCAGCCGGAGCTAGCCGCCGTGGTCGTCAGCGCCTGATGGCGTTCGACGACCTGCACCGGCACGTCGCGCGGATCGCGCTGAAGGCCGTCGGGCGCAAGTATGAGGTCGCGCTCGCTGGCGGCAACGCGCTCATGGTCCACGAGGTCGTGAGCCGCTACACGGAGGACGTTGACCTCTTTGTCCGGCGGGCCGAGCTCGTACCCGCGGCGGCATCGGAGATCGAGGTCGCGCTCCAGGCCGCCGGGTACTCCACCCAGCGGATCGACCTGGCCGCCACGGGCGGCGGGCTTGAGGAGTTCTGGCCGGACATGGGGGAGGAACTGGCCGAGTGGGAGGTCACGTCCCCCGATGGCGAGCACACGATGCAGCTCCAGGCGGCCTACTTCCAGACGCTGGCCGACCCGGTGACCGTGCCCGACCTAGGTCCGGTGCTGGCGCTTGACGACCTGGCGGGCTGGAAGACGGTCGCGCTGGTTAACCGCATGATGGCCCGCGACTACGTGGACATCGCGGCGCTGCTGAAGAAGTACACGGTCGGGCAGTTGGTCGCGCTTGCCCTGGAACGTGACCCCGGCCTGCAGGACGCCGACTTCGCCGACGCGGGGCTGCACCTGGACCGGATGCGAGACAGCAGGCTCACCCCGCTGCTGTCCGGCCTCGGCGGCGAGGACGTCGCCTGGCTGCGCCAGCAGTTCGCCACCTGGCCACGGGACGCGGCGCCACGGCACGAGCCCGGCCTGTAGCTGCCCCACGCTCATGGCGCGTCATGGAAGACGAGCCCCAGCGTGTGCCGCTGGCCCGACCGGATCACCGATACCCCGTGCCGCACCGGGGCCGCCGCCCAGCCGCGCGCCGACCGGACGGGCCGGTCGGCGGTGGTGAACAGGTAGCCCCGGCGGTGCGGGAGCAGGGTCGCGGTGCCGCGAGACTGGGCGCGGGGCCGCTGCTCCACCAGCAGGAACTCCCCGCCGTCGTGGTCCACGCCCGGCTCATTGAGGTTGATCACGACCTGGAGCGGGAAGACTAGATCGCCATACAGGTCACGGTGCAGCGCGTTCCAGTCTCCCCGGCCGTAGCGCAGCAGGATCGCCGTTGGCTTGCCCTGCCCCGCCTCATGGCACATCCGCAGCCATTCGTCCAGGGTGTCCGGCCAGGGAGCGGGACGGCCGAGCTTGGCCCACCAGTCTCGCGCGATCGGCAGCAGTCGCGGGTACAGCGCCTGCTTGAGCCGTTCGACCGGCTCCGGGTATGGCGTCTTGAAGTACCGGTACTGCCCTTCGCCGAACCGGTGCCGCCCCATGTCGACCGTGCTGCGAAAATGCCAGGCCTGCTGGTACAGCCCGCGGATCGCCGTGGCCTCGCCTGCCGTGAGCAACTCCGGCAGCAGGGCGCCGCCTAGGGAACCGACCTCGGCGGCGATGGCCTCCCAGTCACCGGAGTCGACCCGCTCCTGCCACGGATCAGCGCCGCCCGCTCGCTGTGGGGTGCCCCCGCGCTCGCTCATGCTGTGCCGCCCGCCTGTTCCAGGCGAAGCAGCGCCTTCTTGGTGTCGGGGCCGCCGACGTAGCCGCCGGGTGTCCCGTCGGCCCGCAGCACCCGGTGGCAGGGAACCACGACGGGCAGTGGGTTGGTGGCGCAGGCGGTGCCGACGGCCCGGACCGCCTTAGGGCTTCCGACAAGCTGCGCGACCTGCCCGTACGTGCGAGTCTGCCCGTAGCTGATCTGGGGAAGGTGCTGCTGCACAAGCTGCCTGAACCCGCGGGACAAGGACAGGTCGAGCGGGAGGTCGAAGGCCTGGCGCCGCCCGCTGAAGTACTCGTCGAGTTCCCGCTGCGCCGCGTCAAGCCGCTGCGGGGCGCGCAGCACGCGCCAGCTGAGCCGCTGCGCCAGCGTGTCAAGCACCCGATCATGGTCCTCGACGGCATAGGCCACGCGGACCAGGCCCTTCGGCGTCGCCGCCAGCAGGAGCGCGCCGACGGGCGAGTCGATCGTCGTGTAGGCGACGTCGAGCAGGCCGTGGGCCTCGGCGGCGAGGCCGAGCCTGTCCCTGAGCCGACGCAGCGTGTGCGGGTCGGAAGGCGAAGCGAAGTGGTCGAATGACATGTTCACGATGGCGCTCCTTCCATGGCCGCGCCCGGGTAGTTCTTCCGCAGGTTCTTGATGCCATCGGCCGCGGCCCTGCGGGCCGCGTCGGTGCTGCCGCCGAGGATGTCCGCGATCTCGGCGTAGGCCAGGCCGGCGACGTAGTGGTACGCGACCGCCTGGCGCTGCTTGTCCGGCAGCGCGGCGACCGCCTGCCATAGCTCACCGTCGCCCGCGCCTGGCAGGCCGAGGTCGGTCGGCGCCTCGGGTATCTCGCGGACCGGCGCGGGCCGCCGCGCGCGGGACCGCAGGACGTCGATGGCCTTGCGGTGGGCGATCTTAACCAGCCAGGCCTCGGCGTTGGCGTCATCCGGGAGGTCCGGATACGCCCGCATTGCCGCGAGGAAGGTCTCCGACCATGCGTCCTCGGCGTCATGCTCACCGACGATCACCCGGCACACCCGCAGCACGGTTCCCCCGTGCTGCTCCACGACCTTCTCAAACGGCTGCTTCATGCGGCTTCCGCCTTGTTGTCATCGTTAGCTCCCTCCTCATCAGGCAGACGGTCCGGGCAAGCCGAACGTGAGATCGTAAGCCAGCCGAGGCCCAAGTGAGTCACAAACGCCGTTGCCACCGGAGGGGCAGCACGCTATCGTCTGCGTTGCATTTCGTAATAAGTAAGAAATGTCGTTTCACTCAAGTTAATGAGCGTCAGGGGCGGGGAGCTGCCATGCGGGGAATCGTGCCGATCTTGCCGGCGTGGGCTGGCAGGTGCTTCGCCAGGCGGACAGTCGCCGCTGCGGCCACGGCCGCACTGGCGATCGGCCTGGCCGTGGCCCCGATGACCGCGGCATCGGCCGCCGCGGCGACCGCCTCCTCGTCGGTGGCGGCACCGGCCGCGGCCGGCCACGGCGCGTCGGAGCCGGGCAGTTCCAAGCCGGGCAGTTCCACGCCCGCCGCCAGTCCCAGCCCTGCCATGGCTGGCCCGCGGCGGCCCGCGGCCCTGCCCGCAGCAGGAAAGCGCGCGCTCGCGGCCGCGGCGGCGAAGAAGGCCATCGCCGCCGCCAGCGTGCCGGATACCTGCTCGGGCGCGATCTCGCCCGACACGATCTACCCCTGCACCACCCCGTCAGGCACCGGGACCGACACGTTCACGATCACGGTGGCCAGCGTGCCCGACGTGCTGGCCATCCGCGCGCTGCCGGCCAGCAGCATCGGCGCTGGCGCCGAGCCGGTCACGCTCACCGCGCCCGACGGCACCGCCGTCAACTGCCAGCAGCCGATACAGCTTTACGAGTGTTCCGTAGGCCAGGCAGGGACCTACACGCTCGCCGTCGCCAACCAGGGCAGCGACTACACGCTGGCCTACACGGCGGTGCTGGCCGAGGCGACCTGCCCGGCCGTCGACCCGTCCTTCGCCACCCCGCCGGTCCAGGACTCGGTCGACGCCGGGGCGGCAGGCTCGTGCTACTCGCTCAGCATGCCCGCCGGGGACGTCCTGCTGTCAAGCACGGTGACCCAGCCCAACGCGATCACGGTCGCCGTCTACGACGCCACCGGCAATCAGGTCTGCGTCGATGACGACGGCCAGTGCACGCTCACCGGCACCGGGCCCTACCGGGTGCTCGTCAGCTCCTTCTACGGCGAGGCCGAGAGCTACACCCTTGAGCTGAACGACCTCAGCAATCCGCAAGGCTGCGCCGCCACGCCCCAGCTCAGCTACGGGCAGGTGCCGACGGCCGCCACCGGCCTGTGCCGGGTGGTCACCGTCGCCGTCGCGGGCAGCTACCAGCTCTACGCGCCCAGCGGGAGCGACGGAAGCCTGGGTGGCTCGCTGTACACCGCCGCGACTTCCGCCGGACCGCCCACCGTGGCCTGCTCCACGTACTCCGGCCCGGTCAGCTGCACGCTGGCGGCGGGTACTTACTACTTCGTCGCGTCGAGCGACTTCCCGCCGCTGGCCAGTTTCGGCCTCGACTTCATCGCGGGTAGCGAGAGCAAGGGCTGCGTCGCCACCGGGGACACCGGCTTCGCGTCTGGTCCGGCCACGGGGACGTTCGCCGGCCCGGGGGAGGAGATCTGCCGCACCCTGCCGAACGCCGCGGGCGACACCGATTACTTCTTCAACCAGCCGACCGCTGACGGCACCGAGCCGCAGGTAGAGGTGGTTGACGCCACCGGGGCGCAGCAGTGCCAGAGCATCTTGTCCTACGCCTACGCCACCTGCACGCTGACCGGCACCGCGCCATTCCGCGTCATCCTGTACGGCCAGGCCACGGGCGGCGGTTACCAGTACCTGGTCCAGCAGTCCAGTTCCACCGCCGGGTGCGCCAGCTGGCCGCAGTCCGGCTTCGGCGGCTCGTGGGGCGCGACCGCCACGCTCACCGCCTCCGATGACGTGAAGTGCCTGGTGATCCCGGCCGGGCAGCACTCCGCCAGCGAGATGATCGACTACTCCAACATAGCCAACACCGTTGACGGCGCGATCTACGTCAACGACCCGGCGGGCAGCCAGGTCTGCGTCGGCACGAGCACGTCCATCTGCGCCTACAAGACCGGTGTCACCTACACGGCCCTGCTGGTCACCACCAACGTCAAGGGCGACACCTATCACCTCGTGCGCAGGGACGTGTCCCAGAGCGCTCAATGCGCCACCCCCACGTCAACAACGGTCGGCGGGCCGTCCACGAGCTTCACGCTGACCTCCGACCTGGACACAGTGTGCTACCGGGTGACCGCCCCAGCGGCGGACAAGATGTGGTTCTCCGTTCGCACGCTGGCTCCGGCGCCGGCCGGCGGACCCCAAGCTGACGCGGTGCTCCAGGTAACCAACGCCAGCGGCACTGACGTGTGCCGTCAGAAGGGGACGGCGCCCTGCATGGTCACTGGATCGGCGGACTACCAGCTCATCGTGGCCGCCGATGACTACGCCGGGATCGCGATCACCACTCACCTGGACAGCTGGATCGTCGGCACCGCGTCCGGCTGGGCCGCTCAGTGCCAGGCGCACAACGTCACGGCGGCGAATGGCTTCCCGGTCATCACCGGCACGCTCACCGAGCAGGCGACCGCGTACTGCGCGGTCGTCACCATGGCGCCATTCCAGGAGTTCAACCTGCCGGGAGTGGAGACCAACGTTGAGTACCCGAACGTCGCGAACCTCAATATCTGGCCGCCAGCCAACTGGTCGGCCGGGCCGTCGGCGCCGGCCGGCATCTGCAGCGAAAACTACGGGACCTTCGGCGCCAGCTGCAGCACGTACCCGCCAGATCAGGGATTCCAGGGGCTGCTGATGCTCACCCTGGGCAGCGCCCAAAGCGGCACCGGCTACACCCTCCAGGGTGTCTGCAAGCTCGAGTGCGCCACGCCACCGCAGCAGGCGACGGTCACGGGTGTGTCCCCGGCCAGGGCACCCGCCGGGCCTGGCAACAAGATCGTCGTCACCGGCACGAACCTCAGCCTGGCGACCCAGTTCGCGCTCGACGCCAACGGCTTGACGGTGGCCACCGGCTCGGCCGTGGCCGTGAACCCGGCGGGCACCCAGCTCACCGTCCTCATCGACACCAGCAGCGTTACCCCGGGCGTATACGACGTCTCACTCGATAGCGCCGGCTACAGCACCGGTACCCCGTCGCCGGGCTACCTGCCCGGCGCCTACACGGTCACCGCCGCGGCCGCTCAGCCGCCCGCGACCTCCTTCACCGGCGTCAGCCCGCAGCGGATCCTGGACACGCGCAGTGGCCTTGGGGCGAAGAAGGCCAAGGTCGCCGCGCACGGCACGGTGACCGTGACCGTCGACGGCAAGGACGGCATCCCGGCCAGCAACGTCACGGCCGTCGCGGTCGACGTGACGGCCATCAGCCCGACAGCGGGCGGCAGCCTCATCGCCTACCCGGCTGGCGCGGCGCGGCCGGGGACCACCAGCCTCACCTTCGGCAAGGGACAGACCGTCACCACCCTGGTCATCGTCCGCCCCGACAGCCAGAGAATTACCCTTTACAACGCCTCAAGCGGGACCCTCGACGCGATCGCTGACGTGGTCGGCTACTACACCGCGAGCACGGCTGGGGCCACGCTCACCTCCGTCGGGCCGACCCGGATCCTGGACACCCGCAGTGGCCTGGGCGCGAAGAAGGCCCAGGTCACCCCGCATGGCACGGTGAGCCTGACCGTCGAGGGCACCGGTGGCGTCCCGGCAACGGGGGTCAGGGCAGTCGTCCTGAACGTCGCCGCCATCTCCCCCGCGGCCAACGGCTCGCTCACCATCTTCCCCAGCGGCATCTCCCGGCCGTTGACCACCGCCCTCACCTTCGCGGCCAAGAACACCATCTACGGCCTCGTGATCGCCGGTGTCGGGAGCGGCGGCAAGATCGAGATCTACAATTCCTCAGGCGGCTCGCTTGACCTGACCGCCGACGTCGTCGGCTACTACGGCAGTGGCGGCTCCTCATTCCTGCCCGTCGGCCCGCAGCGCGTCCTTGACACCCGCACTGGCCTTGGCGGCAGTGGCCAGACCGTCCTGCCTGGCGCGGCCGCGATGGTGGCCAGCATCGGGAACATCATCCCGACCGCGCTCTCGCCGACGTCGGAAGTCCTGGACGTGACGGTGACCGGGGAGCAGCACGCGGGCACCCTCACCGTGCTCGCCGACGGGACCTCGCTGCCGGTGGCGACCCTGTCCTACGCGGCCGGGCAGAACGTGACGAGCCTGGTGATCGTGCCGGACGTCGACGGCAGCGTCGACTTCGTCAATGGGTCGTCGGGGACCATCCAGGTCGTCGCCGACCTCGTCGGCTACTACGGCTAGCGCCCGAAGGCAAGCCGGTCGCCGCCGCGTGACCGCAGCCGAGTTAGCCGTGATCGGATGTCACGTTCTGGTTCACACGATTGCGTCCCGATCCGTTGAGGAGTCACCATTGCTATCGTGATTGCCGCGATCGTCGCATTTGCCGTGGGCTCGCTCGTCTGCTGGCTCGTTGTCGCGAGTACGCCCGGGCTGCGACGGACCGTCGCGCTGCTCCTGGCCGTGAGCGGAATCGCCCAGATCGCCGTCGGGTGCGGCTGGATCTTCACCGATCAGACGTACTCGGTCCTGGTGATCCTCGCACTGGCAAGCGTGGTCCTGCTTATATCAGGCATCGTGGCCGAGGAGGGGCGGCAAGACGCGGTCCCCTTCCGCTACGCGCGACTCCACGTGCGCCTCGGTACGCTGCTGTCCGGGGCCTTTTCCTTCGTGACCGTCGCGCTGGTCGTTTTCTTCGTCTTCGGGGTCCTGGCGTTCGGGCGTCCTGCGTCCACCCCGCCCAGCTCGCAGGTGCTGCCGCTGCCCCCGGGCCTCACCATCCTCACCAACGTGGATCACGGGTGCGGCGGCGTCTCCGGCCCGCAGATGGTCTGCTCCAGGGAGATCGACGTGCGGATGCCGAGTGCGAGCTCGGCGGGGAACGGCAAGGGCGGCAGCGGGGCGCAGGCCAGGACACTGCTGCGTGACGAGCTGGCGCTGGGCACGGCGGCGGCCCACGCCGCGGTGCACGGGCTACAGGGCTCCTACGGCTGGAGCTTCACCCCGGCGACCCCTGGATCCTGGCATGCCTGCCGCACGACCGGCTGGTGGCTGGACACGCACACGGTGTGCGCGAGCGTCTCCGTCCGGGCCGCCACGGCGGTGGTGACGCTGGATGTCGCCAGTGACTGGTTAGCCTTACTGTCGTGACGGACGTTACGACCATGGCGGACATGTCTGATCTGGCCGAGGAGGTCATTGACCTGACCCGCTCCGCTGGCGGCAGGCGGCTGATCCTCGGGCTGGCGGGCCCGCCAGGGGCGGGGAAGTCCACGCTGGCCGCAGCCATCGTGACGGCCGCGCGGGCGGCCGTGACACCCCAATGGGCAGCTTGCCTCCCCATGGATGGCTACCACCTGTCCAACGCGCAGCTTGAGCGGCTTGGCCTGCTGGACCGCAAGGGGGCGCCCGCTACGTTCGACGCCGACGGGTACGCGGCGATGCTGGCCCGGGTGGCGGCCGACGATGGCCGGGACATCTACGCGCCCGACTACGACCGGATCGTCCACCACGAGCCGATCGCCGGGCGAGTGCTCATTCCCGCGGCCGCCCGGCTGGTGGTCACCGAGGGCAATTACCTGGCGGTGGACGCCGCGCGATGGCGGCAGGCCCGCCACTACCTCGACCACCTGTGGTACGTGGAGGCCCCCGACCACGTCCGCGGTGCGCGCCTGATCGAGCGGCAGCTCGCGGGCGGGCGCGATGAGCGGGCCGCCCGCGACTGGGTCGAGCGCAGCGACCGCCCGAACGGTGAACTGGTGAAGCTGAGCCGCGACAACGCCGACCGGGTGATCACCCTGGCCGCCGGCGCCTGAGCAGCAAAACGCCGACCCGCCCTCACAGGCGAGTCGGCGATTCGGCTGTCTGGCTAGTAGCCAGCCGGCGGCTGGTAGCCGCCCGGGGCAGTGCCCGCCCAGTCGCCGTACTGGTTCGGGCCAGGGGTGGCGTCCATGCAGCAGAAGATGACCACCGGGATCCACCCCACCACGGGGATGAAGTAAAGCAGCGCCAGCGCGCCCGACTTTCCCGTGTCCTGGATGCGCTTCCACGCCGCCGGAAGCATCACGACCCAGGTCGCGATGACCACGAGGTACAGCAGGGCGGTCCCGCCGCCGCCACCGATGCCATACCTGAAGATGCCGCCGAGCACGAGCTCGACCAAGATCGCGACGAGGGCCAGCCACCAGAACGCGGGCTTGGAGATGCGCCCGCCGTAGGCGAACGTGTTCTTCAGGCCCTCGCTGATCGCCGTGGCGAAGTCGACGGTAGCGCCCGACAGGTACGCGGTGCGCTGCGGCTGCCCCAGCCCCGGGGTCGGCCCGTACGGGCCCTGGCCGTAGCCGGGCTGCGCGCCATAGCCCCCGCCGCCATAGCCGCCCGCGTTCTGGTCATAGCCCTGCTGGCCGTACTGGGGCGGCTGGCCGTACTGGGGCGGCTGCCCGTACTGCTGGCCGTACTGCTGCTGGCCCTGCTGCCCGTACTGCGGCGACTGACCGTAGCCGGGCTGTTGCCCGTACGACGGCTGCTGGCCGTATTCCTGGCCCTGCCCGTACTGGCCCTGGGGCGGCTGGCCGTAGCCGCCGGGCTGGCCGTACTGCGGTGCCCCGTACTGCGGCGACTGCGGCGCCTGACCGTAGGAAGGCGCGCCGTACTGCGGCGCCTGGCCGTACTGACCCTGCCCCGACGGTTCCTGGCTGCCCTGCGGCGGTGCGCTGTACATGGTGGGCTGGTAGGCGGCGCCGCCTGGGGCGGCACCGCCTTGCCCGGGTTGGTTGGTATCTGGCTGGTATCCAGGCCCTTGCGGGCCTGGCGTGCCATATGGGGTGCTCACGGGTCTTACCTCCGACTTCCCCGCGTCATGCGCATCACATGCTACTCAATCAAACGGAATTAATCTTCTACCCGTTCAGCGCGCGTTCGAGGCAAATCGGGAAAAACGACAGGTCATGACAGTGTGTTAGTTAGGTGCCTTCCTATGTAGCCAACGTAAATCCGGCCGGTCTTCAGTACCCCGTCGTGGAAGTACAGGCGCGGGTTGATCCGGCCGTTGGCGCTCGCGCCGATCGTGATGTGCGCCCCCATGAACACGCGGCCGCCCGGCTCGACTTCGGGCGGAACACGGAAGATCCGTTCCTGCCGCCACTTTGGCCTGCTGTGGACGGTCTCCGACTCATCCATCTTCACCTTGTTCGGCGAGATGATGTAATCGCCGCCAGACGGCGGGTTCATGCACCACGCCCTGAAGTCGCCGGGGAACCCGCGCTCGGCCTTCACCTCGGCGTACGCCTGCAATGCCCGCAGGGCCTCCCACGAACTGCGCACCCAGGTCGAGGACTCGGGACTTGAGTCAAGCTCAAGCGGGTCGTCGATGTCCCCGGTGTAGTCCACCCTCGGCAGGTGCCGCTCCACCCAGTCGAGTAGCTCGGCGAACTCGTCCGGCGGGGCATCGGGCGGTGCCTCAAGCGGGATCAGCGAGTCCGCCGGCACCCCGGACTCGATCAGCCGCTGCCTGAACGCGCGAGCGGTGCTTTCCAGTTGCAGGACCTGCTGCTCACGCTCGGCCAGCTGGGCCAGGAGGTTCTGCCGCTCGGTGAACAGCGTGTTCGCCCGCGACTCCTGCTCCTCCGCCAGTCCAAGTGCCTCATCCCGCTCCCGGCGCAGCCGCTCGATCCGCTTGGCCTGCTTGCCTGCCTCCTGGGCGGCCTGTCTAGGGCCGGCTTCGGTGCCCGGCGCGGCTCCCGCCACCGGCCAGGCAGGCGATCTCGTCTCGCGCGCTGCCGGGGAGTCGGCCGCGGCGCCCGGCTGGGCCACCGCCTCCTCCCCGGCGTCCAGGGGATCTCGCGACTGGGTGAGCAGCATGCGATTGACCCCGGCCAGGGCCAGCGGGATCGGGGCCTCGAGCGCGAGTCGCCTCGGCAGGTCGGCCAGGACCGCGCCCACCCGGTGCGGATCGGCGCCGATGCGCGAGGCCAGCATCACCCGGTGCCTGAGCCCGTCGCCCGGCAGGGCCGGATCCACCTCCGGCATGTAGGTGCGCAGCGCGCCGCCCCACACGCCATGCGTCTCGCCCACGGCCTGGTTGAAGGCGGCCGTGGCCGGCTCGTCAAGGAGGTAGGAGCTGGCCAGGCCGCAGGTGCCCCGGGTGACCTCGGCGATGGTCACCGACCATGTGTCGAAGGCGATCGCCGGGTGCGCGGTCGCGACCATGGCCGGAAGGCGCCGTTCCGGGTCACAGAGGACGTCGATGAGGTCATCGACCCGGTCCGCGCCGATCCGGACGGGCTGGCTAGCGAGTGCGGCCAGCGAGTCACGCGCGGTCACGGAGTCGAGCAGGACCCGGACGAGGCTGAGCACCTCGCGCGAGGCGGCCTCGATCCAGAACCAGGCCGACGCCGGGTCGACGGGGGAGTACACGGTCAGCGTGACCCGGCCGCGCGGGCCGTCCCGGACTCGCCACTGCTCGGCCTGTCCGCCGTCGGGTGATCCCGCGGCGGTGTGGGAGAGCGCGGCTGGGTCGTGCGGCTGGTCGCGGCACCAGCCGGCCATCGCCTCGCGCGCGGCATCGAAAGCCGCCGCCTGAGGCGTCGGGCTGCTAAAGATTAAGCGGAATTTCTCGGTGCTCATCGCGGTGTTCCATGAGGGATGTTCCCTGGTCAGGGGGCGGGAGCGGGCCGTCACTTTGTTAGACGCGGACCGCCGCCGCGGCGTTCACTGCTCGCGTGCCACCGCTGTCAGGTGCAGCACGGCCACCTCAGGGTGCAGTTCGCCCGCGCCCGCGGGAGCTAGCATGTGCACCGACCACGGCTCCCGCGGGCCGTGCCATAGAAGGAGGGGTGAAAAGTGGCTGACCGGTCGTCGTCGCCGGGCGGAGCACCTTCGTCCGCCGCACCGGATGACTCCGTCGCGCCGGATAACACTGCCATCCGGGTCGCCCTGTGGCGGGCGCTGCACCTTGAGGTGGACGCTCCTCCGCACGTCCTGGCGGACGATGTCGGGCTTCGGCTGGTGGCGCCAGAGCGTGGCTGGCGGCAGCGCCCGGACATGGACCCGGCGTTCACCGCCGGGTTCCGTGCCGCCATCGTCGCCCGAGCGCGGTTCATCGAGGACCTGGTCGAGTCGCAGGCTCAGCGTGGGGTCGGCCAGTACGTGATCCTGGGAGCGGGGCTTGACACGTTCGCCCAGCGCCGGGCGGATCTCGGCGGGCGGGTGCAGGTGTTCGAGGTCGACCAGCCGCTCACCCAGGAGTGGAAGCGCGGGCGGCTGGCCGAGCTGGGCTACGGCCTGCCGGGCTACCTGCACTTCGCGCCATCCAACTTCGAGGGTGAGTCCTGGTGGGAAGACTTGATCGCCGCCGGGTTCAACTCCGGTGCGCCCGCCGTCGTGGCGTCCACCGGAGTCACCATGTACCTGACGAAGGAAGCCAACGCGACGGCGCTGCGCCGGCTCGCCCGGCTTGCCCATGGCTCGACGCTGGCCATGTCATTCCTGCTGCCGAAGGAGCTCCTCGCTCCCGAGGATCGTCACGGCCTCGAGATCGCCCAGCGCGGCGCCGCGGCATCAGGAACGCCGTTCCTCAGCTTCTTCCGGCCCGACGAGATGCTGGCGCTGGCGCGCGAGGCTGGCTTCCTGACGGCAGTGCACGAGTCCTCGGCCGATCACAACGCCCGCTACTTTGCCGGGCGCACCGACGGCCTGCGCTCCTCGACCGGCGAGGATGTGCTGGTGGCGACCACCTGAGGCCGGCTGGCTACTTCTCCCGGGCGGGCGTATCAGCGTCCAGGCCGATCGAGCGACGGAACGGGGCGAGGCCGTCGACGACCAGGGGGTGCTCGTAGCGGATCAGGCTGGGTGGGTCAAGCAGCAGGCCCCGGATCGTCGCCGGCTTGCCGAGGCGCTCAACCCGGCGCCAGCCATTGCCCACGTAACCGGTCTTCCTGCTCACCGCGAGGGACGCGGGATTGTCGGCGAACGCGCCCGACGTCACGTACTCGGCGTCCAGGTGGTCGAAGGCGAACGCGCACATCACCTGGCGCATGGCCGTCCCGATGCCGCGTCCCTGGAATCGGCGTCCCAGCCACGACCCGGTCTCCCCGGTGCGGGTGGTGAGGTAGTCGCTGGTCGAGAAGCCCTGTGACCCGGCCAGCTCGCCCCGCCAGAAGACCGCGAGGTCGGCCGTCCACCTCGCCGGCGAGAACTCGGCTCGCTTGCCCCAGTGATACCGCGCGACGGCCAGCGGCATCGCGGGCGGTGGCGTGAGTGACCATGGGACGAAGAACGGCATCGCCTCAGGGGCGTGGATCCCCGCGCTGGCCAGGTCGGCCAGCGGCCCGAGCAGGTCATCGGTGGAGCCGCGCAGTTCAAGCGGGCCGGCGGTGATCCGCAGGCCGAGCAATGGCAGCACGACGTCGATCGCTGTCATGCGCACATCCGACCACGAACCTGCCCAGGACGCGAACGCTTATCGGCGTCCGCGCGCCCCGGCTCGCGCAACTTGGACCGGGTGGGCGCCCGCATCGCGCCACCCGGCCCTCGTCGGTTACCTGACGGAGGCCCATGACCGGGCCGCCGGCCGTGCACCCCCCTCCGGTGCGCGCCCTTGTCCGTCCGCATGCATGAGTCGCGGCGGGCCCGATCGCCAACAACTTTTCGCGGGAAATCTTCTCCCGACATCGACGGTCCCGGGGTGCGGTCCCGGCCATCTTCCGCGTCACCACGGGCCGCTTCAGGGCCATTCCAGGGATCACCCCGATGCCGGCACAGCGAAATCCGGGTCATGATGGAGGAATGGACGAACCGACGTGGCCACCACGCCCGCCCGGAGGATGGCGGCACGACCGCCACGAGCACTGGCGACACAACCACGCCGAGCGGCTGGCCGGGCTTACCCACTGGTGGCGGGGCACGTGCAATGGGGGGCCGCTGCGCCGGGACTCTGGCGACCGGCTGATCGGCGGGGTCGCCGCGGGGCTGGCCCGCTGGCGCGGCCTGAACCCGACGACCGCGCGCATCGTGTTCGTCGTCGTGGCGCTGTGGAGCCAGGGCTGGTTGTTCCCCTTCTACTGCATCGGCTGGCTGCTGATTCCTGGCGGGGCAGCGGCGAGCATCCCTGACCGCGGCAACGGCGGCCTGCCCGGGACCGCCGACGCCACGGACGCCGCCGGGGGCGAGGCCGCCGGCAGCGGGAGCATCTGGAGCCGGGCGCGGCAGGACTCCCGGGGGATCGCCCTCGCCCTCGCCCTCGCCTCGCTGCTCGCCGTCTTCATGGTGCTCGCCGGGGCGCTCAACGATGAGCTCATCCAGACCGACGGCTGGCCTCAGGTGATCACGATCGCCTGCCTGGTGCTGATCTGGCGCAATGCCCCAGGCAGCGAGCAGGCGGCGCTGCGCCGGCTCGTCGCGCCGTTTGGCGGCCTCGGTTCAGACACCGACCGCCGCGCCACCCTCATCCGGCTGGGACTGGCCTGCACCCTGCTGGTGATCGGCACCGGATGGCTGCTCACGACGCATGAGAGCCTGGCCGTCTTGCAGCCGCTTGGCGGGTTCGTTCTGATCCTCGGGGCTGCCGTGATCTTGCTTGGACCGTGGTGGCTGCGGGTCGCGAGGGACCTGGTGCTGGAGCGGCAGGCGCGCGCACGGGCGGAGGAGCGGGCCGACATGGCCGCGCGGATCCACGACTCGGTGCTGCAGACGCTGGCGCTCATCCAGCGACGGGCCGACGACCCGGCGCAGGTCACTCAGCTGGCCCGGGTACAAGAGCGCGAGCTGCGGTCCTGGCTGTTCGAGGGCCGGGCACCGGGGAGCATGACCGAGGTGTCCTCGCTCGCCGAGGGAATCCGGCGGATCCAGCAGGACGCCGAGGCCCGGCACGGCGTGCCGGTCGAGGTGGTCACCGTGGGGGACTGCCCGCTTGACGATGACCTCGAGGCCCTGCTCGCCGCGGCCAGGGAGGCCGTCGTGAATGCGGCCAAGTGGTCGGGTGCGGGCGTCATCTCGCTGTTCGCCGAGGTCACGGACCAGGATGTGGAGGTGGTCGTGCGGGACCGCGGGCGCGGCTTCGATCCCCGCGCGGTGCCGGGCGATCGCAAGGGCATGGCTGAGTCGATCCACGGCCGGATGGACCGCCACGGGGGTACCGTGACCGTGCAGACAGCGGTCGGAGAAGGGACGAAGGTGTCGCTCAAGATGCCCTATTGCGCCATGTCATCGTCCCGGAGCGGGGCGTGACTGCGGTCGTCCCGCGGGTGGTGCTCGTCGATGACCACGGGATCTTCAGGTCCGGGGTGCGCGCCGAGCTTGGCTGCGCGGTTGACGTGGTCGGCGAGGCTGACGACGTCGCCCCGGCCATCGCGCTTATTGAGCAGGCCCAGCCGGATGTCGTGCTGCTTGACGTGCACCTGCCCGGCGGGGGCGGCGCGGCCGTGGTGTCGGCGCTGCGGGAGCGGCTGCCTGAGGTCCGCTTCCTGGCGTTGTCGGCCTCGGACGCGCCCGAGGACGTCATCGGCGTGATCAGGGCCGGGGCGCGCGGCTACGTGACCAAGACGATCGGGACCGCCGAGTTGCTTGACGCGATCCGCCGGGTGGCGTCAGGAGACGCGGTGTTCTCGCACCGGCTCGCCGGGTTCGTGCTTGACGCCTTCGCGGCGATGCCCGACGCTGCCGGCGGCGGGCCCGCGGTGGTCAAGCCGTCGTTCGACCCGGAACTTGATCAGCTCACCTCCAGGGAACGAGAGGTGCTGCGGCTGATCGCGCAGGGTTACACCTACAAGGAGATCGCCCGCGAGCTGTACATCTCGGTCAAGACCGTAGAAACGCACGTATCGTCGGTGCTCAGGAAGCTACAGCTGTCGTCGCGCCATCAGCTCACGCGGTGGGCGACCGAGCGGCGCCTGGCCTTATGTTGCCCGAAGTTGCTACACACAGTGGCTTCCTGCTGCCGGGAATGACTCTTGGTTATCGCCCGCGGGCTGTGATAGGACAGTCACATGCCTACGGCATGAACCCCCAGGACTAGGTGAAGTCGCGATTGCCTGAGATCGGCGGCATCTTACGGGTGGCGGTCGGTCGAAGCTGGCGAGCTCAGCGAGGAGCGAGTTGCGATGGCTGATGCGAGTCCGACGGTGCGACAGCGGGAGCTGGGCTTGCGGCTCCGCAAGATCCGCACCGAACTGAGCCTGACAGTCGAGGACGTGGCGGCCAAGCTGATGTGCTCGGCGGCTAAGGTCAGTCGCATGGAAACGGGCGCCCGCCGTCCCGTCCCGCGCGACGTCCGCGACCTGTGCGAGCTTTACAACCTGGATGCCGCGACGTCGGCCGAGCTCATGAACCTCACCCGGCAGGCCCGCGAGCAGGGCTGGTGGGCGAGGTACGACGACCTTGACCTGTATCCCTACATCGGGCTTGAGCAAAGCGCCTCGTCCATTACTCACTACTCGATGTCCTGGGTGCACGCGCTGCTGCAGACCGAGGACTATGCGCGCGAGATCATCAGGGCAATCGTGCCGCAGATATCCCCGGCCGTTCACCAGCAGCGGGTTGAGGCCAGGCTGCGCCGGCAGGATCTGCTCGACGGTGAGGCTCCGCCGCAGTACCGGGTGTTCCTTGATGAGCTGGTGCTGCGCCGCCCGGTTGGCAGCTCAGGCGTCATGGCCGCCCAGATAGAGAAGATCCTTAGGGTCGCCGCGGACGGCAAGGTGACGGTGCAGGTCATCCCCTTCGATTCCGGCGCGTACCCGGCGGCCGACGTGATGTTCACGCTGCTAGAGTTCAGCCAGCAGTTGCTGCGCCCGGTCGTCTTCGTCGAGGGCCTGGCCAGTCATCAGTACTACGAGCACGCGAGCGATATAGCCCGCTACCGTCAGGCCATAGATTACATACGCGATTGCGCGCTGAGTCCGCGAGATTCGGTGAGGCTCCTGGGCCAGGTGCGTGAAGCCTACGAATCAGGGTGAGGTGCGCTCCCTTTGCCTATAAAGAAGAACGGAAAGATGGGAATGTCGGAGGGGCCGGCAGTTCCTGAGGGATTCAGCTGGAGGGTTTCGCGCGCGTGCGACAGTGGCGCGTGCGTGGGGGTGGCTCGCCAGGGTGAGTTCGTGGTAATAGGAAACACCAGCGAGCCGCAGGCGCCCGTTTCTCGTTTCACCGGTGAAGAGTGGAGAGCGTTCATCGCGGGGGTCAAGCAGGGTGACTTCGACGATCTCACCTGAGTCCTGATCCAGGCACTCCTGGCAGTGGTGGCCGGCCCGCTTGCCGTTGGCCACCACTTTTGCATCGCCAGCCCCACTGGCCGGAAAGCCCAGGCGCGCCAGCGTGTTCGATATTGACAGATGTGGAATCATGATGTTTACCTCTGGGATGTAACTCCTATGGGAATCGGGGGCGAGCCGCAGTGGGTCATGAGTCAGCGGGCGGACTGTCATGGCACAAGGGGCGGCAGTGCGATGGTGGTGCCTGCGTGGAGATCGCGGTCGCGGGCGAGCAGGTACTGCTGCGCAGTACGGAGGCGCCAGGTGCGCTCGTCAGCCTGAGCCGTGCCGAGTGGCGGGACTTCCTGACCGCCGCGAAGGAGGGGCTGCTTGACCACTTGTAGGCGAGGCCAGCCGATTCACGGGTGACAATGCGGTAGCGCGCTTTCGGTGAGCTCGCCTATGGCGCTATCCGGGTCGGATGCGGCACGATCTTCCTTGGGAGGCGGCAGCAGCGCCGCCGTGCACTGGGGAGGCGACGATGCCGGTCGTGCGGGCGAATGACATCGACATTTACTATGAGGTCACCGGCGAGGGCGAGCCTCTCGTGCTCATTCCCTACCTGGCGGCTGACCAGGCCTGCTACGCATTCCAGGTAGCCGAGTACGCCAAGCATTTCACGTGCTTTACCGTCGACCTGCGCGGGGCGGGACTGACTGACAAGCCCGAGGGCACGTACACCACCGAGCTATTCGCCGACGATGTCGCCGCCTTCATGCAGGCGGCGGGAGTCGACCGGGCACATGTGTCGGGGCTGTCGCTCGGCGCCGCCACCGGCATCTGGCTGGCGGCCAAGTATCCCGAGCGGGTGAAGTCGCTGTCCTTGCACAGCGCCTGGCCCGCTACTGATCCTTACCTCAAGACGGTGGTCGGGGGCTGGCAGATCATGGCGCAGGGCCTCGGCAGCGTCACCGAGATGGTCATCAAGGGGATCCTCCCCTGGTGCCTCACCCCCGAGCTCTACGCCGCGCGGCCGGAGTACATCGACGGGCTCGCCGACTTTGTCAGGGGCCGCCCGATGCCGCCGGTTGACGCGTTCATCCGGCAGTCGAGCGCCGTCATCGGCCACGACGCCACCGCGCAGCTCCAGCAGGTCCAGGCGCCAACGCAAGTGACCTTCGGCCGCCACGACGCGGTGACCTCGACCCGGTTCGCCGGCCCGCTGACCAGCGCGATCAAGGACGCGGAGCTGGTGGTCTTCGAGGACTGCTCGCACGCACCGATATACGAGAACGTTGCGGACTTCAATCAGCGCACGCTGGCCTTCCTGACCAGGAACGTCGGCTAGCGGCGTGCCGGCAGTCCGCCTCGCCTTGCCCCTTTCGTAACCCGCGGCTCAGTGCTCACTCCACTAGCTCATGTTCAGAGCCTCATCTGGCTGGGAATGAAACGGTAACCAACGTAACAAGGACGCCAATCGCCCATACAGCAGATACGTGGGTGAAATCGGAGGTTTCCTTCAGGGGGCAGTGGACCAATAGGTGAAGATTGAGTCGCTGAGGCCGTAGGGGGGCGGGCTCGCGGAGGAGGTGCGTGATGCCGGTGCCGAACCAGAGAGCGCTCACCCAGGCGGTGTCCATCCAGGCAGCGCGGGATCGCCGCCTGGTAGCCATCAGACGGCGCTTCCCCGCGCGGACGGTGCACCTGGTGGATATCGAGAACCTGGCCGGCGCGGCGGTCCCGACCCTGCGCGAGGTGATGGACGTCCAGGTCCGCTACGCGCGCCGCATGGCACTGGGTATCGATGATCACGTCATCATGGCCTCCAACCACCTTGCCCTGGTCAACGCGGCGCTTGGCTGGCCGCACGCCCGTTACCGGGTCAGGTCCGGCCCTGACGGCGCGGACCTGGAATTGCTTGACGTGATTGAGTGCGAGAACGTTGCCGCCCGGTTCACCCGCGTCGTGATCGGCTCGGGCGACGGATTGTTCGGCCGGGCGGCACAGGACCTCATGGAACGCGGCGTGCGGGTGACGGTGGTAAGCCGGTGGGGGAGCCTCGCGCCCAGCCTGGAGCGTGCCGCCATGGAAGTCATCTACCTGGACTCACCGCGGCGGCCGGTCGCGGCCTAGCGGGCACGGTCACTCCCAGGCGATCGAAAGCCAGCAGTGCGGCGTGCGGAACGCGAAGTCGCTGGTCGGAGGCCCCGTTGTCGACACGGGCTGAATGCTGAACCGGGCCGTGGCATCCCGGTAACGGCGGTTCCAGGCTCGGACCTGGGAGGCCACCGCCCGCGCGAGGACGTCACCGCGCGGGCCATGGCCGATCACCCCGACCTCGCGTCCCCGGCCGGCGGCGGACCGGAAGGCGATGTAGGCCAGGCTGGCGGCCTCGGCGGTCGCCACGGTGCCCCACGTCGGCATGCACTCGACCATGCCCTCGTCAATGGCCCGCCGCTGGGCGCTCATCCGGGAGACCGCGTTGCGCAGCGTGCACGCCAGCCACAGGAAGAGCCATTCGGGCGACTCCTCGCCCAGCGTTATGCCCGTCCACTCCCGTGCCCGGGGACGGCTGATGACATCGGACAGCGCGGCCGCGTCAATATCCTGATCCTGGTGAGCCGTCAGGGTGATGCTGCCGTCCAGGACCAGCGGGACCGAGCGGGCCGGGTCGTCGGCGACGCCACCGCGCAGCGGCATGAAGGCGCACATCTCGCTCGACACGCTGCGCCAGCGGGGGATATCCGCCGCGCTGCCGTCCCGCTCGAAGGCGATCGAGCGGGTGATGCTGCCACGCAGGCGCAACGGGACGACCAGTCGTCCGCTCGGCGCAAGCTGTGCCAGCCAGGCCAGTGGCAGGTCCCACGCGCCGACGGTGGCGATGATCCGGTCATAGGGCGCGTGATCGGCGCAGCCAAGCCCGCCGTCACCGAGTATCACTCGGGCCTGCCGATAGCCGGCCTCCGCCAGCGCGGCGCGGGCTTCGGACGCGATGTCGTCGTCCACGTCGATCGTGCTTACCTGGCCTCCCGGTCCGGCCAGGTAAGAAAGCAGCGCCGCGTTGTACCCGGTGCCCGCCCCGATCTCCAGGACATTATTACCGGGTGCGACCTGCAGCTGCTCGAGCATCCGGGCGACGATTGAAGGCTGGGACGCGGAACTGATCGGGGTCGAGTCGTCGGCCCGCTTGGTTAGCACGACCTCGTTGGCGTAGGCCACGTTCAGCGGCGTTCCCGGGATGAACAGGTGTCTTGGCACGGCACGCAAGGCGGCCTCGACGCGCGTCGTTCGGACCGACCCGCCGGCCTTGAGCGCGTCAGTAAGGGCATCCCGCAGGCGGTCGGCCTCCGCAGTCTCCACTAGTTGACCGTAACCGAGCAAGCGGCGAAAAAGAATCTCCAGGAAACGGTTGTCCTCAGGCGAGGCTTTCGTTCCTGGACACGACGTCGGCGGAAAGCCGAGCTCGGCCGGGGGCGCCCGGCGGTGCCCTCGGCCGGCCTCACCCCGGCGGCCGGAGCCGTGCCGCTCTCATCCCGCCCAGGTCAGGTTCCCAGTCTGTCTAGGTGGCACGGAGCATGCGGCGCCGGCTGGTAGGCTGACTACGTCAACTAGGGCCTGTAGCGCAGTCCGGTAGCGCACCTCGTTCGCATCGAGGGGGTCAGGGGTTCAAATCCCCTCAGGTCCACCCGGAGGTCTTCACGTTTCAGTGAGGCCTATTTTCACGTTTGAGGCTGATGTTCCTTTGCGGGGTGTTGGCTGTCGCCGTGTTGTGTGCGGTTTGTTTCCGGCTTGTTGCCTT
>Ga0335075_10002262_pt1 | contig 31149 bp, 28 predicted proteins | sample Lox_Sample_24_FD_206723 | JGI IMG/M metagenome (GOLD analysis project Ga0335075, IMG submission 206723) | Soil microbial communities from Loxahatchee National Wildlife Refuge, Florida, United States - Lox_Sample_2.4 | ecosystem: Environmental > Terrestrial > Soil > Wetlands | place: USA...
CAGGCGCTGGCGGCAGCCGGTCTGTGTGTCATCGGCATGCGGCAGCCAGTGGGAGACCAGTCCGCAGTCCGCTTCAGCATCGGTTTCTACCAGGCCCTGTCTGCCGGCCGATCAGTTGAAACGGCGTTCGACGCTGGTGTCGCGCAGCTAATGATGACGCCACTGGGCGATGATGCTCGGGCCCCCTTCTTGCTCTGCGGCGGCATACCGCCGTGTCGATCATGAGCAGCAACGGGTCCCGATCCAGAAGATCAGCGACACCGTGGGCCACAATCAGCCCACATAACCGAGACCGTCTACCGCCACGTGATCGGGGACTATCTCGCCAACTACACAGTCCCACCAGGCTCTTACACCTGCGTGACGCGGATTCCGGCGTCGGTCAGCGCCTGGGCCGCATCGGGGTCGGCCGCCTGGTCGGTGATGAGGTCGTCCACCGCGCTGGCCTCGCAGATCCGCGCGAACGCCACCTTGCCGATCTTTGAGCTGTCGGCCACAAGTACCACGCGCTTGGCGTGCTGGATCATGACGCCGTTGGTGTGCGCCTCCACCTCCTGGTGGGTGGTGCAGCCGGCCCTGGCGTCGATGCCGTCGACGCCGATGAATGCCACATCCAGGTTGAGCCCGGTCAGGCTCGCCTCCGCGATTGGCCCGGACAGCTCATAGGACTGGTTGCGGGCATGCCCCCCGGTCACGATGAGCTTGATGTTGGGCCGCGCACCCAGTTCCGCTGCGATGTTGAGCGCATTGGTTACGATCGTGAGCTGCTGATGGTCGGCAAGCGCCCGCGCGACCTCGGTGGCGGTCGTCCCGCCCGTGAGGCCGACCGCCATGCCTTCGGAGATGATGGCAGCCGCCGCGCGGGCGATGCGCCGTTTCTCCTCGGCGTACCGGACCCCCTTGTAGCGCAGCGGCAGCTCATAGCTGACCGCATGAGCGACCGCGCCGCCATGTGTGCGCGCCAGCAACCGCTGGCGTTCGAGCGCCGCCAGGTCCCGGCGGATTGTCGCGGCGGACGCGGATAGCTCCTCGGCAAGCTCGCCCACATCGACCGTGCCGCCGTCGGACAGCCGTTCAAGGATCGCGCTCAGTCGCGCCGACTTGTGCATAGTGATGCCAATCATAGCGGGTCCGTGTGAAACTATATGACCAAGATCGGTCTTGTATATGTGCACGTCTATGCTCTAATTTGGCCTACATAGGCGATATCGATCAGAAGATAGCCGACCAGCCACGCTGCTCGCGGGTTGCGGTCGACACCGCTGCCGACCGGACGCAGCAACTGCCCGTGCACGGCGCGGGTCGCTGCGGCACCTCCTGCTACATGGCAAGCAGAGGCGCTCAGGCTCAAGGCGGCCCCGCGATCTTCTCCCGCCCGTGATCGGGCGTGTCACAGCTGCCTGGGCTGTCGCGGCCGCGGCGGTGCGCGCCATCCTGATCGACTTCGCTCATTCTAGCTAAGAAAGATCAAACTAGATCATACATATAAGACCTACCTGCACGTATGTAGGGTAAGCTGGACATAATTGCGCTACTGAGACCGATCGAGCCGATCAGTTGCGGGTCCGGCCGCAGACTGGGGCCGTCCGGACGTCCCGCTGTTGAGCTGATATTGGATGGTGAAGCGATGAGCGTTACCGGCGTACTCCTGGACCTCGTCCGGGCGAACCGCCGTGCCGGAGGAACGGGTCTTTACTCGATCTGCTCCGCCGAGCCTCTGGTCCTGGAGGCGGGGATGGCCCAGGCCCGCAGTGACGGCAGCATCTTGTGCATCGAGTCCACCTGCAACCAGGTGAACCAGTTCGGCGGCTACACGGGCATGACGCCGGAAGCGTTCCGGAGTTTCGTCGGCTCGGTAGCGGAACGGATGAGATTCCCCGAAGACCGCATCCTCCTCGGCGGCGACCACCTCGGTCCCTGGGTATGGCAGCGCGAGCCGGCCGAATCGGCCATGGCGAAGGCGCGCGAACTCGTGCGGGCCTACGTGCTCGCGGGCTATAGGAAGATTCACCTCGACGCCAGCATGCGCCTCGCCGACGACCCCGGCGGCGGAGGCACGTGGCTGGATGAGCAGACCGTCACCGAGCGTGCGGTCGAACTGTGCCGGGTGGCCGAGGAAGCACATGCCGAACTGCCAGCGGGTTCACCCGCGCCCGTCTATGTGATCGGCACCGAGGTGCCGACTCCGGGCGGTGAGCGGGCCGAGGGCGCGGCGCCCTCGGTAACGCGGGTCGCCGACGTCGAGCGCACGCTCATCCTCGCCAGGGATGCCTTCGAGCACGCGAACCTGCAAGGGGCCTGGGAACGGGTGATTGCCGTCGTGACCCAGCCGGGCGTCGAGTTCGGCGACGAGGTCGTCTTCGACTATGAGCCCGCCGGGGCGCGCATGCTCTCGGGCTATCTGGAGCAGGGCTGGGACCTGGTGTATGAGGCTCACTCCACCGATTACCAGACCGGGACCTCGCTCTGGCAGATGGTGGAGGACCACTTCGCGATCCTGAAGGTCGGGCCATGGCTGACGTTCGCGATGCGGGAGGCGCTGTTCGCGCTGGAATCGATCGAGCGCGAGGTGTGCGCGGGCCGTGGAGGCGACCTGTCCCGGCTGCGCCAGACGCTCGAAACGGTCATGCTCGCGCACCCCGAGTACTGGGAGTCCTACTATCGCGGCAGCGACGACGAGCTCCGGCTCGCCCGCGCGTATAGCTACAGCGACCGCTGCCGCTACTACTGGCCGCGCCCGGAACTGCGGGATGCCGTGGCGCGGCTGTTCGTCAATCTCTCGGGCCGCCCGATTCCCCTGACGCTCCTCAGCCAGTTCATGCCGGAACAGTACGAGGCCGTGCGCCTCGGGCAGCTCGAACCGGTCTCGGAGGACCTAGTCCGGCACAAGCTGCTTACGGTCATCGGCCTGTACGCGGCCGCCTGCGGCCTCGGCGATGGCGGCACCAGGCGGATGCGCCAGAGCGTTGCCTAAGCCTGGCCGCTGCGATGTCTGCCGAGCGACCCTAGCACCGTAGAGAGGACGGCACGTGCTTGCCAGCATGAATGGCGTGACACCCGGCGTTGTTGCCGCACTGGACGTAGGCGGCACGACGATCAAAGGCGCAGTGGTGGCGGCGGATGGAACGCTGAGTGCCGAAAGGCGCTGGCCGACGCCGCTGAGGGCCGGGCCGGACGTCGTGATCTCCGCCGTCACCATGGCGGCGCGGGAGATAGTGGATCTGGCCCGTGAGACGGATAGTGCGCTCCCCGTCGCGCTCGGCATTGCGAGTCTGGGACTAGTCGACACCGAGACGGGCACCGCCGTCCGCTCTTCCACCGTGGGATGGTCAAACGTACCGCTCGCCAAGCTGGCGGCTGCGGATGTCGATCTACCGGTGGTGTTGGTGCACGATATCGCCGCAGCCGCGACGGCCGAGGCGACGTTGCTTGCCGCTCCGGCCAGGGCGAACTTTCTGTTCGTGGGAATCGGTACTGGCATCGGTGGCGCGATGGTCCTCAACGGCGAGCCGGTTCGGGGTGCCCACCAGCGCGCGGGCGAGATCGGCCACATCCGGGTCCGAGGTTCCGCCCAAGGGTGCGGATGCGGGCAGACCGGGTGCCTGGAGACAATCGCTTCAGGCCGTGCGATCGCCGGTTCGTACCAGGCGCGGACGCACCGTCACCCCGCGGAGACCGCGGCACGCGTCGCCGCGGCGGCCGCAAACGGTGACCCTGTCGCCACGGAGGTGTGGTCGCGAGCGTGCGAGGCGCTGGCCGAGGCGCTAGCGACGTATTCGATCCTGATGGATCCCGCACTGATCGTGCTTGGCGGTGGCCTCAGCCTGGCTGGCGAGAATCTGCTGGGCCCGGTCCGAGATGGTCTTGCGGCGCGGATCACGCTGCCCGGTCTGCCGGAACTGATCGCGGCCAGGTGGGGTGACCGGGGTGCGCTCATCGGCGCTGCGCTTGCGGCCCGTCGGCTCGGCTCCGCCGCTTCGTGCGCGTCCTGAGCGGTAGGTGTCACTGGCCCGACAGGCCGACGGCACGGTGCGTTTCTCGGCGTGGGCGGGGTCACGGTCGCGGCCAGCTATCACGCCGCGCAGGACTTCCGGCCCCGTAACCCGGCCTCTGGGGTGGCCTACCTGCCCGCGGGCGCGCACTATTTCCCGCCGGACGTCGGCCTGTACGCGGACAGCCCGATCAAGCCGTGGTGCCCCGACGGTTATGCCGTACCGGACCTCATGGCCGGCCTGCGTGCCGAGACCGGTCGGCGGGGCATGGCGCTGACCGCGTGGACGGTCTTTGGCTTCAACGAGCGTGCCGGGCGGCCCCAGCCGGAGTTCACGCGGATGAACGCTATGGGGACCGTTACCTGACGGATCTGTGCCCGGCTCAGCCTGCCTGCGCCGCCTACGCGCGTGCCGTCGCGGCCGACGTCATCCGCTATCGGCCTGAGTGGCTGCTCGCCGAATCGCCGCACTATCACCCGCTGCGTGAAGGACGCCGTTTCCTGGTCCTCGACTCCTGGTCGCGGCTGGCGCTTGGCCTGTGCTTCTGCACCGCCTGTGAGCGGGCCGCCGCCCGGAGCGGCGTGGACGTCGGCGGCGTCCGCCGCTGGGCGCGGTCCACCGCCGACGCTGCGTTCGCCGGGGAGGCCGATCCGGACGCGCCCCCGCTCGATGTGGAAGCCGTCGCCGAGATCCTCGACGGGGAACTTGCCGCGTTTCTGTCCGTCCGGGCTGGGATCGTCGCGGCGCTCGCCGCAACGGTCGGTGAGGTTGTCCGCGAGGCCGGAACCCGGCAGTATCACTCACTGTTGACCACTATTCCGGCAACGGTGTTCAGCCCTACCTGCGCGGCAACACGATCCTGGCGATGCTGGTACTGCCCGCGCGCCTTCAGGCGGACGGGATCGATACCACGCTGGCCCGGCTCAATGAACAAGGCGTCCGGGACGAGCTCCGGCACACGTGGCTGCCCGCCCTGGGAGCGCGGCTGCACAGCGCGACCTTGTCCTTCCTCGGCCACCCGGACTTCCAGTGGGCGGAAGGGATGACGCTGCAGCAGGCGGCCGGCGCCTGGGGCCACGGCGATGTCACCGGCTTTATCTGTACCGCCCTGACCGCCTGCGACTTGGCCGTCGGCTGCGTCATGGACAACGGGCCCGACCGGACCGAGGAGGACATCAGGCAGTTGCTGCGGCGTCCCGGCCATATGGCGAGCTCCGACGCGATCTTCCAGGGCCACCATCCGCATCCGCGGGGATGGGGGGCCTTCGCCCGGATGCTCGGCCGGTACGTGCGCGATCTGCGCGACTGGACCTGGGGTGAGGCCGCCTATCACCTGTCCGGCCACGCGGCCCGCCGTTTCGGGCTGGCCGGACGCGGGATCGTTGCTCCCGGCCAGATTGCTGACCTGGCCGTGATCGACCCCGTCCAGGTAACCGATCTCGCCACCTACGAGCTCCCGGCGCGTACCGCGCCATGTCGTCGTCAGCGGCGAGACGGCCCTGCGGAACGGCGCTATCCGCGGTGTCAGCGCGGGCAGGGCGCTGCGCCGGGGGGACACGTCGCGATGACCGGGGCACCAAGCGCATAAGCCGCCGCAGGCCATCTTCCAGGCCGTGCACCGCCTCCGCGGCCGCGGTGGCCGTCTTACGGAAAGTCGCGGTACACACGCAACGCCCAGGGCATAACCCGCGGGGTATTAATGGAAGGCATCAGTTGTCGGCGAAGTGCTTGACGAGCGACTCGTCCGGCGCGGGCACAGGCAGCACACTGCCGCCAGCACGGAGGGACTCCGTGGCGGTGACGCCAGTGACGACGGCCTCGCGGGCTGCGAGAGGGGAAGTGTTCGTGCTGCCTCCGTCGCGGACAAACCGCAGGAACTCGGCCACGGTCGCGACGTCGGCCCCGTCGTGGCCGCTGCCCGCCGCCCGGACGGGGAAGGCCGCGTCGCCGCGAGAGTTGTAGCGGCAGCGGCGGTTCCACAGGCGGATCTCACTATCGTCTGCGTCACCGAAGTTCTCGATCCGGCCCTCGGTGCCGATAATCGTGTAGTTACGCCAGTAGTCCGGGGTGAAATGACACTGCTCATACGTTGCGAAAACGCCGTTGTCCAGTGCCATCGTGACCATCGACAGATCCTCGACGTCGACGACCGGGTTGAGACCGCGCAGCGACAGCGGCGGCCATGTGTCGGAAAGCCAGTCGCTCATCAGGCGGCCGCTGTTGTCCCGGCGGTCGGTGATCTGGCCGTAGAGCGTCAGCCCGCCCATCGCGGTCACCCGCCGGGTGTAGCCGCCGGCCAGCCAGTGGATGACGTCGATGTCGTGAGCGCCCTTCTGCAGCAGCAGTCCGGTGCTCTTCGACCGGTCAGCGTGCCAGTCCTTGAAATAGAACTCTCCGCCGTGTCCGACGAAGTGCCGGCACCACACCGCCTTGACCTCGCCGATCGTGCCGGATGCAATCAGCTCCCGCATCTTGAGCACGACTGGCGAGTGCCGCATGTTGTGACCGACGTACAGCCTGGTCCCATGCTCCATTGCGGCGGCAAGGATCCGATCGCAGCCTGTGATCGTAATGGCCAGCGGCTTTTCCACATACGTCGGGATGCCCGCTGCGAGCAGGGTGGCGGCCTGCTCCTCGTGCAGGTGATCGGGAGTGAGGATGAACGCCGCGTCGAGACCTGCATCCAGCAGCTCATGGTAATCGGCCACGGTCTCGACATCGGGCCCGAACAGGGAACGAGCCCGCTCCCGCCTGCTTCCGGCCACATCTGCCACCGCGACGACCGCCGCGCCGGCGCCCGGCTGGTGGGCTTCCACAGCGAGCGAGCCGCGCGCCCCCATCCCGATCACACCAATTCTCAGATCACCCATGCTGGCCATTCACTTTCCTCTCGGGTCTGTCATCACTGAAGGTGCGGTCGATGACCGCCCCGAGCCCGGTGGATCGGGCAAGAAAGGCAGCAAGCTCCACGTGCTGTCCGATGTCGGCAGGCCGCCGCTGGCGGTGGCCGTCCCGTCCGTCCGTCCGCGGCCTAGCTCGCTGGCCCTCTAGCGGGCTAGCGGGCTAGCGGGATCATCTGGCCATAATGCTCGTTTCTGCGCAGGTTAACGAGATTTCGAGCAACCGTCAATGCCCTGTCGATCATCATCCGAGCATCATCTGGATGCGGCGCTGCCTGAACTGGCACACCATGGGCCCTGGGCGCGCCGGTGTCGTGATCAAAGTGAGCGATATATATGCACGAAGATGAGCGTAATGCAGAATTGTGGGCTAGACTGCGCACGAGTTCTTGTTAGCCGGGCCGACACGGTGACCGGGCCAGGGGTAGGAAGGAGTGGCATGTCGTTCGTTTCCGAGGAGATCGCCAGCCAGCCTCAGTGCTGGGACAAGGCAGGCAGCCAGGCGGCAGGCTCTGCCACTGGCCTGCCCCGGCCCGGGGAACGAGTGGCGGTGGTGGGGTGTGGCACCTCCTACTACATCGCCCTGGCCTACGCCGGGCTGCGGGAGGCGTCCGGGCAGGGCGAGACCGACGCCATGCCCGCCTCGGAGATGCTTACCCGCCGACGTTACGACCGGCTGATGTTCCTTTCCCGGTCGGGCACGACCACCGAGGTCCTGGACGCGCTGGGCCACGTCTCCCCGGAGGTGGCCACCACGGCCATCACCGCCGATCCCACCGCCCCCATCGTCGACGCGGCCAGGGACGTGATCGTCCTTGATTTTGCCGATGAGCGCTCCGTCGTGCAGACCCGCTTCGCCACCTCAGCCCTTGTGCTGTTGCGGGCCCACCTGGGCGAGGACACGGCTCCTCTCGTTCCCCAGGCCCGGCGGGCGCTGGAAGAGCCGGTCCCCGAGCGGTGGCTTGCCTGCCGGAGATTCGCCTTCCTCGGCCATGGCTGGACTGTGGGCCTGGCCCGCGAGGCGGCCCTCAAGCTCACGGAGGCGGCCCAGGCCTGGACCGAGTCCTACCCGGCCATGGAGTTCCGCCATGGCCCCATCAGCGGCGCTGACGTCGGCAGCCTGGTCTGGTCCTTCGGCCCGCCGCCGGCCGGCCTGGCCGACGATCTCCACAGCACTGGCGCCGACTTCTACGTCTCTCCCGCCGATCCACTGGCTGACCTGATCCGAGCCCAGAGGCTGGCCGTGGCCCTGGCCGAGAAGGCGGGTCTTGATCCCGACCAGCCCCGCCACCTGAGCCGTTCGGTGATCCTGCCCCCGGCCCCGTGACATCGGCCGAGACCGTGAACCCGACCGGCGCCGCCCCCGGCGCTCTCGTGCTGTACGGGGCCCGGGTAGTCACTCCCCAGGGGATCTTGTGGCCGGGCTGGCTGTCCGTCGCCGGCAACTGCATCCACACCGTCGAACCGGGAATCCCGTTCTCCCTCAGAGCTAGTCCAGGGGCTCCCCTGGACTCCTGGGACCTGGAGGGCCGGTGGGTACTTCCCGGCTTCATCGACATCCACGCCCACGGGGGCGGCGGTGCCTCGTTCGCCAGCTCCGAGCCGGGCGAGGTGTGCCGGGCCGTGGATTTCCACCGCCGCCATGGCACCACCCGCCTGCTGGCCAGCCTGGTCACCGCTCCGCCGGAGGATACGATCCGGTCAATCTCCCTGCTAGCTGAGCTGGCGGAGGACGGCGTCGTGGCCGGCATCCACCTGGAGGGGCCATTCCTATCCCGGGCACGCCGCGGGGCCCAGGACCCCCGCTACCTGCTGGCCCCAGACGCCGGCATCCTGGCCCGGCTCCTGCGGGCAGGCCGGGGGACGGTACGGATGGTGACCGTAGCCCCCGAATTGCCCGGCGCGCTTGACCTCATCCGCCAGCTGACGGACGCCGGCACCCAGGCCGCCATCGGGCACACTGATGCCACCTACGCCCAGACCCAGGCCGCCATCGACGCCGGCGCCCGCGTAGCCACCCACCTGTTCAACGGCATGCGGCCACCGCATCACCGTGAGCCCGGTCCCGTCCATGCCGCCCTGGAGCGGGCCGAGGTCACCTGCGAGGTCATCGCTGACGGTTTCCACCTGCACCCGGCCATGGTCCGCCACGTCCTGGCTACCGCCGGCGCCGCTCGGATGGCGCTGGTGACCGACGCCATAGCTGCTGCGGGGATGCCCGACGGCACCTACAGGCTTGGATCTCTCCCGGTCCGGGTCACTGGCGGCCAGGTCCGGCTTGAAGACGGCGATTCGCTCGCCGGAAGCACCCTGACCACGGCCACCGCCGCCACCCGCGCCGCCGCGGCAGGGCTGCCCATGGACGCCGTAGCTCAGGCCATGGCCACCACCCCGGCCCGTGTCCTCGGCCTGGCCAACCGCACCGGCTCCCTAGCTCCCGGCCTGGCCGCCGACCTGGTCGTGCTCGACCACGATTTGGCGGTAGTCGCGGTCATGGTTGATGGTCGCTGGGTCCCAGGCTACGAACCGCCCGGAACCAGAAGCCCTGCCAGCTCACCGCTGCCCGAGGGCCAGGCAGGTAGCTAAGGATGACCCCTCAGTCGCCGTGGCCGGGCAGTTCGCACCCAATGTCACGGGCGCAGCCGACGCTGCCCGAGCAGATACGAAAACTGAAAATGGTTGTTTGATCACACATCGCGAAACTTCGCGCAAACTTGTTCAAAATCATTGACCAAATGCTCATTTAGCCGTACTGTCCGCTAAGACGAGCGTAGTAACTGCGCCCGTCAGCCCATCTTCCCGATTAGGGGTTAGTGCCATGAGTCGCTCGAAGCAGTCCATCGGCTTTCACCCTCGGCGGTCCGGTGCAGCCGGCCGTCACCGTGCCTCATGCGCCGCCGTCCTCGCTCTCGCCACGGCCCTCCTTGCCGCCGCTTGCGGGAGTGGCACGTCGGGGACGGCATCGGCAGCCGCACCGCCGGCCGGCTATAAGCCTGGGGTCCTCGACCGGCAGTTCGCCGGGACGACGATTGACGTGCTGCTGCCGCCTTGGGGGGCCATGCCGTCGGCCGATCTAGCCCAGTTCACGAAGCAGACCGGCATCAAGGTGGACCTGCAGACCTTGTCGTGGGACAGCATCCACGACAAGGTGGCTACCTCGGAATCGGCCGGCATTGCGCCCGCCGACGTGACTGAGGTGGACTGGTCCTGGGTTGGCCAGTTCGGTGCGGCCGACTGGTACACCCCGCTCGGGGCATGGCTTCCTTCCTCGCTCATTCAGTCGTCGCAGGTATCGGCCATCTTCAAGTATCAGGGTGCGCAGATCGCCATGCCCTACAACATCGACTGGCGGTCGTCGGTCATCAACATGACCGACTTCAAGAAGGCGGGGATCGACACGGCGCCGACCACTTGGTCACAACTGATAAGCGACGCGAAGCGCATCAAGGCCAAGGGCATCGTGCAGTATCCGATCGGCCTGCCCCTCTCCGTAACCGAGGGCGGCGCCACGCCGTGGTTTGCCCTGACGAAGGCCGAGGGCGGCCAGGTCCTGACTTCCGCAGACGCGCCGACGTTCGGGTCACCGAGTTCCGCAGGCGGTCAGGCGCTCAGCTTCGAGGCCACTTTGTACAAGGACGGGCTCGTCCCCCCTGGTGAGACGTCCCTCACGGATGTGCAAACAACAAGCCTCTTCGAGTCGGGGCAGGTTGCGTTCGTCATGAGTCAGAGCCCTGGCGACTTGGCTGTCATGACGACCCCCAGTGCCTCAAAGGTGGCGCACGATCAGATCGACTTCGTGCCAATGCCGGGACCGGACGGTCCGGCCAAGGCCACCTTTGGGCTGCCCGAAGGCCTGGGCATCCCGAAGCAGTCGACGCACAAGGGCGCCGCGGCCATGTTCATCGCCTGGTGGGAGCAGCGTTCGCAGCTGCTCACCTCCTATGACAACCCGAACATGGGTAACCTGCCGCCGGTCACCTCGGTGCTGAAGTATCTGTCGGCCGACAACAAGCTGGTGGACGGGGCAGAGGTCTTGCGGATCCTCCCGACCGTCAAGCCGCTGTTCCCGAATGGGACGCCGGGCTGGTATCCGCAGTTCAGCACCGACGTGTCCACGATGATCCAGTCGGTGGTGGAGGGCAAAGAGCAGGTGGCCGCCGCGTTGAGTTCCCTTGCCAGTCAGACGCGATCGCTTCAGTCATCAGGATGACGGCAACCGGCTTACGACCCGCCGAACCCGGTAAGAGGAAGGCTGCCCGGATATGAGCATTGACGCGCCTGTCGCCCTTCAGCCGACACCGGACCAACGCTCGCAAGATCGTGCGCCACGTCGCTCCCGACAACGCGTAGCCAAGCAGCCGTATTTGCTCGTCCTGCCTGCGCTGGCGATCCTTGCCGTCCTGGTGCTCTATCCCCTAGTGGTAAGCCTCTGGGACAGCGTCCACGTTGACAACCTTGAGATCCCGAGTCACGCATTCACCGGAGCGTCCAACTATGTCCACGTCCTGACGGATCCGGCCTTTACCACAGCGTCGCTGAACACGCTCATGTACCTGGCTATGGCCACGCTGGGCAGCCTAATCGGGGGCATGGTCATCGCTCTCTGGCTGCACAGTCTCAGCCGGTTCAGGGCCCTCTTCCTGATCGTCATCGTCCTGCCATGGGCGGTGCCGGGCACCGTGAACGGCGTGCTGTGGTCTTTCATCTTCAATCCGACCAACGGGTTGCTCAATGCGATCCTCACGAGCACGCACCTCATCAGCCACAACATCAACTGGTTGCAAGGCTCGGTCAGCGGCCAAGTCTTCGTCGCCGTATCGCTGCTATGGCAGATCGTGCCCATCGCCGCTGTTATCTTCCTGGCTGGCCTGGAGAGCATACCGCGTCCGCTGTACGAGCAGGCCACGGTGGATGGAGCGTCGGGTTTCGCCGTCTTCGGCCGTATCACCCTCCCGCTTCTCCGTCCGGCCATGGCCATCGCATTGCTCAATGCCGGCATCCTGGGGATATCCATCTTCGATCAGGTCTACGTGCTGGGCGGATACGCACCCGCGACGATCTCGGCCGTCGTCCAGATCTACCTCTACGCGTTCCAGGACTTCCAGTTCGGCATCGCTATCGCCGCCTCCATGATCGTGACGGTCGCAACGCTCCTTGTCAGCCTCTTCTATCTGAAGGTCGTCTACCGGGAGGTCGCTTACTAATGGCACAGGCCAGGAGACGAAAGCTCATATGGCCGGTGGTTCGGATCGTGATCGGGGTGCTGATCGTCGTATGGTCTCTCGCCCCGATCTACTGGGGGATCGTCGTCAGCCTGTCGACCCCGGGCGGCCTAAACAGCGCCCGTCCCTCACCGATCCCTAAGCCGCTCACCTTTTCCAACTACTCGGCCCTCCTCCACGGCGGAAGTGCCGTATCGAGCACGTTTCTGGCTTCCCTGCGGAACTCGGCGATCGAAGCAGCCGGGACTACCGTGGTAACCGTGGTGGTCGCTGCGCTCGCCGCCTATGGATTCGCGCGATGGAAGTTCCGTGGCTCCTCGGCGCTGTTCCTCATCATCCTCGGCACCATGGCCCTCCCGGTCTATGCCGTCCTGATACCGCTGTTCCAGTTCGCCTCCCACGTCAATCAGGTGGATACCTACCAGGTCATCGTGCTGATCAGCGTCTCCGCCAGCCTGCCGCTATCAGTCTGGATCCTCCGCAGCCACATGGCCTCCTTGCCGGTCGACATTGAGCACGCGGCCAGGATCGAGGGAGCATCCTGGGCGACGCTGCTGAGAAAGATCGTCATTCCGCTCATCGCCCCGGGCATGGCGGCCGCGGCTGTCATTGTCTTCCTTACCACGTGGGCGTCGTTCCTGATCCCGCTGACCTTCGCCTCGACGATCCATACCGAGCCGCTCACGGTGATCCTGCCTCAGTACGCGACCCGCTATTCCCAGGAGTACGGCCTGCAGGCCGCCGCCGGGATCATCGCTCTGTTGCCGCCTGCCGCGGTCGTATGCTGGCTCAACCGTCACCTGGTCCGTGGCCTTCTCGCCGGCGCGGTCAATCAGTAATGGCGACGACGACCGGAGAGCCAAGCAGCGAGCACCTCATGAGCCTGCCGGGACCGGGCCGGCTCGGGACTCTCCTCGCTCGGCTGGGCTTCGCTCAGCGCGACGCCATAGCGGTCCTCGCCAACCTGCCCCGCCAGGAGCAGCAGCCAGAGCTTTGGGATCTGCTCCAGGATGCCCACCGGCGGCTCGCGGCTCGCATCGGTGTGCCCGGGTCCGTGGATCTCATCCCGCCTGAAGTCCAGCGCTTCGGTCCGGCCGGTGACCTCTTCGGCGTCTATCTGCTGCTGAGCATCCTCCCTGACACACTGGCCTGGCACCGAGCGAGGGGCATACCGGAGGAGGTCACCTGGAGGACGTTGTCCGACCTGGGCCGCCAGGTCGACACGTTTTACCGGTTCAACGGGCGAATCGGGTTTGACGAAGAGGCGTGGATCTCCCGGCACTTCCGGTGTTTGCTATTCCAGCTGGGACGTTTGCAATTCGAACGATGGAGGCTCCCAGACGACTGGCCGCACCTGGCTGACGGCATTGGTCCGGGCGCCGAGGCCCTCAACATCCACATCCCTGAGGCCGGCCCGCTGCGCCCGGAAGAATGCGACCAGTCCCTGGCTGCTGCCCTGCCCTTCTTTGACCGCTATTTCCCCGGGCACGGCTACCGCGCCGGGGTGTGCACATCCTGGCTCCTCGACGACCAGCTGGCCCGGTACCTGCCCGAGGAGTCGAACATCATCCGGTTCCAGCGGCGCTTCGAACTCCTGCCGGGCGGTGTCGCCTCCAACGGCACCATCATCCGCTTTGTCTTCCGCACCAGGGAAACGGACCTCGGGTGTCTGCCTCAGAACACGTCCCTGGAGCGCGCCGTCGTCGGACATATTCGCCGCGGTGGGGTCTGGCGTGCCCGGTCAGGATGGCTGCGGCTGAACCGGGCGGACGGGCAGCGGCCAACAAACAAGGGAAAGGAAACCCGATGAGTGACACGCTGTCTCCTGCGCCGGTAGATCGCCTTGTCCCGCGCCCGAGGAAAGTCACGGCCAGGGAAGACTGCTTTGTCCTGGACGCCGCGACCACGGTGTTCGCCGGTCCCGGCGCCGAAGGGATGGCGGAAACGTTCCGCAGGTACCTCGCCGCTCCCACTGGCTTCGAGCTGCCTCGGTCCGACCTGCGCGCCAGCGAGCCTCCGGCCGGGGCCATCGTCTTGAGCCTCGACGCCGGCCAAGATGGCCTGGGGGCGGAGGGCTACCAGCTGACAGTGGGAGCAGAAGGCGTCAGGTTGCGCGCCGCCGCGCCTGCGGGCCTTTTCTACGGGCTGCAGACTTTCCGTCAGCTCCTGTCCCCCGAGATCTACCGGGCCGCGCCGGCCGGGGAGAGCCGATGGGTAGCGAGCGGTGCCGAGATCGAGGACGCGCCCCGGTTCGCCTGGCGTGGTGCGATGCTCGATGTCGGCCGCTATTTCATGCCACTGTCATTCGTCAAGCGGTTCGTCGACCTGCTGTCCGCCCACAAATTCAACGTCCTCCATCTGCACCTGACCGAGGACCAAGGGTGGCGGTTCCCGTCGCAGCGGTATCCACGCCTGACCGAGGCGGGCTCCTGGCGGTCTGCGACCATGCGCGGCTTCCGGGGACAGGACGGGTCCGACGGGACGCCGCATGGTGGGTACTACCGGCCCGAGGACCTGAAAGAGCTGGTGCAGTACGCGGCAGCCCGGTTCGTGACGATCGTCCCCGAGATTGACCTTCCCGGGCACACCCAAGCCGCCATCGCCGCCTACCCGGAGCTGGGAAACACCGGCGAAAAGCTCCCGGTCTCCACCCACTGGAGCATCCACACCCACGTGCTCAACATGGAGCCGCAGACGGTGGACTTCTGCCGGGACGTACTCGGCGAGCTCGCCGACATCTTCCCCGGCACGTTCATCCACATCGGCGGCGACGAGTGCCCTCGCGAGGAATGGGAGAACAGCCAGGCGGCGAAGGCCCGCGCTGTCGAACTGGGACTCCAAGACGGTGTCGCCGGATTGCAGGCCTGGTTCACCGGCCAGATGAACGAGTATCTCGCCGGGCGGGGCCGCCAGCTGATCGGCTGGGATGAGATCGTCGAGGGGGGCCTGCCACCGGGCGCGGCCGTGATGGCGTGGCGGAACGAGGAAGCAGGATTCGAAGCCGCCGCCGCCGGCCACGACGTTGTGCTGGCGCCGAAGAACGTCACCTACTTCGACTACTACCAATCCGACGGCCCGGATGAGCCGCTGGCCATCGGGGGGCTCACAACACTGCGTGATGTCTACCGGTACGAGCCGGTACCCGCAAACCTGCCGCCCGACGCGGCGGCACACGTCCTGGGCACTCAGTTCCAGGTCTGGACCGAATACATCCCAACCCCCGACGATGTCGAGTACATGACCTTTCCAAGGGCGTGCGCCTTCGCGGAAGTGGCATGGACAGAAGGACCACGCGACTGGCAGGAATTCCAGCCCCGCCTGTCCCGGCACCTGCTCCGCCTCGACGCCCTGGACGTTAACTACCGGCCGCTAGAGGGTCCGCATCCATGGCAGCGCGGAGGTGAGGGTGTACGGAAACGGCGGCCGGCGGAGGGAACCGAGAGCTCGACTACACGAATGCGGCTGTGAGCCGCTGTTTTTGCGGCAGCGCACGGCTGTCAAGTGGCAATGGCATTGGTGTGCGGCCGCCGAGGACCTGCTTTCGGTTAACAGGTTGTGAGGCTGGCGAGGTCGGCCGCGAGGTTGACGAAGGCGCCAACTGTGACGATCAGGCTGGTCCCCCCTTGACCGCGATCTCCTGTCAGGCGACCATGCCGCGCAGTGGTGGGCTGCCCGCAGCGCGCGCGGACTTGGCGCCCGAGGGCATCGGCGTCCTGGTGACCCTGGCCGAATCCAGCGACGCCGACGTCAGGGCAACCGCCGCTGCGAATTTGGTGGGTGGCATTTCCCTGTTTTGAGCTCGGTTCCGAGCGCGGCTTCGACGGCTGAGATGGAGCGCGGGGCGCGGCGCTTGAACACAAAAGAAGAACGGATCCGCGCCCACATCATCTTGTGCTGGCTCGCCGTCCTGCTTGCCCGCACCGCCGAGAACGCCTGCGGTGCCACCTGGCCCGGACTGCGCCGTGAGATCGGCAAGATCCAGGTCGGCACCTTCACCAGCCCCTAGCGATGGAAGCGGCCCATTTGATAGCGATATGGTGCATTCGTGGCGGGGGTGCGCTTGACAACGACGGCAGCGGAAACGGTTCCGTGCGACGGGATGCTGGTCGAGATCCGGGGACAGCGCCGAGTGGTAAGCGAGCCACCGGTGCCTGGCTACGACGAGAACAGCACGCTGATCACCCTGCGGAGCGTCGAGGACGGCCGGTACGGCGAAAGCCTCCAGGTCATCTGGGAAGTCGAGCCCGGCCGTAAGATCTTGCCCGCCGGGCCGCCGCCGAAAGTCGCCGCTACAGGCTTTGACCTTCCGGAACGACGTGGGTCTGGAGAAGACGATCGAAGCCGCCCTGTCTGGATGCCTAAAATGGCTGCCGTAGAGGCCGAAGATTCCTAATTATTATTCAGTCGAGATTGGGAGATGATGACGATCTTTCAACGCTGGTGGAACGATCCGGTGGCGTCCTCTAGTCTTGTGATCGCGATCGTAGCGGGCATGTTTGCCATCTATCAACTTCGCTCGATTCCTGGCGAACGGCGGCGACGAATCCTTGATGCCATGGTGACGCAATATGCCGAAAGTGCATCGAATAGGGGAGCATTCCTGCGATCATGTCCTATTTTGCTAAAGATGGCGTACGATGAATTGACTAATAGAATAGACGAAGAAATTTCCAATACGGCGCAACTCGTCCGCGAGAACAACGCGGAGGATGCTGCTGTCGCAGATCTTAAGTTGCGGCGCTTGGATAAGCTGAGAAAAGAGGGAGTCCTGTGGACGGGGCAACACATAGGAATCTCCTTTACAAGTGCGGCCGAGGTCCTTGCATCTGAATTTAAGACGCGTGCGCTGATGTGGTGCATCGAAACGCTCCAAGATGAGGAGAAGAGGAAGGCGGCGGGTGTAGACGACCAGCTGTACAGTATTGCTCGCAGCCTGGTTAATCAATTGAATAATTTCGCTCTCGACTACGAGAATGGGGCATACCCGCCGCGCACTTTCTTCGGTCAATTGCACAGGTCTGTCGCGCCAATATCTAAGGCCCTCGAGCCGATTATATGGGAAAGGAGCATTAATGGGCGCTGGGGAAGGCGGGTACTTCGACTCGGCATATCCGCCCAGCATTTTAATGATGTAGTAAAGGTTCATAGAAGTAATGACCTTGTGTGGGTGGGCGCCTCGAACACCAGAGTGGTGATCCATCCAGCCAAGACAATAGATATATTTGGAAAAGAGCTGCTCAAGAATAATATACCGACCGCCCCAAGAATTCTTCCTATGCTGAGGCTTCAAGTGACTACTGGGTACTGGTGGCTAACCGGAAAGCTAGCGCTTCGGCCAGGTATTTGGATATGGTCATTCGGTGGACTAAGGCTGAGGCGTCACAAGAAGTGTGAGGACCAATTGTCTGCGGGAATTCGATTTGCCCTGCGCAATTTTAAGTCAGGTGATGTAATGGTCTCCCTCTCGTTCTCTTGGTCCTTGGATACTTTGCGCCGCGACATCGCTCAGGCGACCAAGAGTCGGAGGACTGCAATGAGGGGCGGGAGGCTAGCTTGGTTGTATGCCAAGAGATTCAACGGGGAGACATCATGACGGATTCTGAGTTTCCTATTGAAATTCCGGAATTTGAATATCGTGGCCCCAGCGTGAACGGCGCCATAACTGAGGTATCTGTCGAGCGGGCCTGCCAGGCGCTCGAGGAGTCCATTAGTCGGCAATGGCCTCGTTACGGTACAGTAGGGGTTAAATACTCAATGGTCAAGGTTTCAATTCTTAAGACCATTACTTCGCGTACTACTCCTAAGCGTCTCGAATTCGCCTCGTCGGTGTTGGCGGTGGTTAAGGCGCATGACATGATCCCATACTTGCCGTTCACTTATTACGATGATATCGGACGGAAGAGAATTACTTTTGGGCCACTGGTCGAAAAACATCACGATAGGCTCTTCGTGATCGACGGTGTACATAGAAGCCTCGCGGCCTATAATTCCGGGATCAATTCAATATGCGTGGCCGTGATCGAGCCGGAGAGTTCGCCGCCGCCGCCTGGTGCGCTGTACGATCTGCTCGACGTCGAGACGGTTAATACCGATGCTCCGCGGCTCCCCCTGTTCGAGGGCAGGCATTCCGCTCATTTCCGCCCGAGCGCGATGTTCGCGTTGGGAGCAGAGGATGTTTTGTTCCGGGAGATCATCGGCTGCTTACAGTAGCTGCTGTCCGCGGGCCGGAAGGACTCAAGTGGTATTTGACGCGGTGCCGATCTGGGTGGATGAACAGGGCAAGTACGGTCACCCTGCGATAGAACGGGCGCTGCGGGGTTGGGCGATGTCGGCGCCAATGCTGGCCGGCGCGGAGCCTGAGCAGGCTAGAAAAGCGGGGCTCGGTGACCTCACAGACGAGGCTGAGGTGATCTTGGCGGCGACCCGGCTGGCCTTCGGACTGGGTGCGCCGCTTCGCACCGAGGAGTCGTGTCCCGTGCCGGACCACGAACAGCCGGGGAAATTCCATGCTGCGTCGGCGTATCACCAATGGCCTTTCGTGGAAGTGGTGATCGCGCCGTCTAGTGAGCCCATGAACCGCCGGGCGAATACCGCAGACCAACTCCGGTACTGGGCCGATGTGGTCGGCTTGGGGAGCGAGCACAATGTGCTCATCCTTACCACGCAGCTTTATACCCAATACCAGCACATGGAAACGATCCGGGTGCTGGGCCTGGAACGTGACTGTGGAGTGTACTCTTGCGGCGTGGACGTGGTGACCGCACTGCTGCCAGGTCGGCCGTTTTCCGGACGCGACTACCTGCAGGAGATAAGGTCATTCCTCCGTGCCGCGCCAGTGCTGTTGCGGGCGGCATATGAGGCTGCGGAACAGACGGGATAAATCCGCAGGAGGCAAGGCTGATGGCGGCATCGGTCACGGAGACCTGGGGGCTCCGTCGTAGAGACGGCCTAGACGTACTGGTCTGGCCAACCTTTGGCAGGCTCGCCGTGGACACACTAGTCACGACCAGATATGGGGTCGTCTCGCGGGGGGCATACCTGTCGCTGAACATCGCGGCGGACCGAGGATGCGGGACGCGAGTATGGATACTGCGATCGCGGCGACGGACGCGCTGGTGCAGTCTTGGCAGCCGCCTGGAGGACACCGTGGCGGGAATCGGGCCCGCGGTGGCTCCGGGCCGATATCAGATGGAACCGCAGGTGGCTAAGGCGGCGCGGAACTGCTTCCGTAACGTCCGGCCTTACGGCCGGTTCGCGGCGATCGCCCGGCTGCGGCCCCGGGAGCGACGTTGAGCGCGACAGTGCGCCGTGGCGAGGTGTTCCGGTACGAGTCGTATGAGATTGACTCGGGCGCCGGACTGCTCAGTTGCCGTTACAGCCTCGACGGTCGGAAGTTCGAGGAACGCTTTACGTTGTCACTGGAAGGTTGCTGGGATGCGCCAGAGGCGGCTGCCGCGGCCCGGCTGGTGTTCCTGCTGGCGGGTGTGTCTTACTACAAGACGGCCGCACCTCCCGTCGTCGACCTGCATGAGCAGGCGCTTACCGAACTCGAGCGCTCTCTCCTTCGCAGCTTCTACACCGAGGGTCTCGGTGAGTTCGCCTACTGCAACAACCTCGACCTCAGCGACCTTATATTCCGGTCCCGGTCCGCTCCCGCCGGAGCAGGCTCCGCATATGACGAAATCGGGGTTAAAGATAGTGCGAGGAACTATTCCCGCGGACTGCCACGCCAGCCGGTGCTGGTGCCGTTTGGCGGGGGGATCGACTCAATCGTGACGGTAGAAGGAGTGCGGCGGCGGGCAGATGTGGCGCTGTTCGTGATGAACCGGCCAGGGGACCGCTTCGACGGGATCGAGGCGCCTGCGGCGCTGGCCGGGCTGCCGGTGGTCCGCGCGGAACGGGAGATTGACTCTCAGATGCTGCGATCCAGGGAGCTCGGTTTTCTCCACGGGCACGTGCCTGTGACCGGAATCCTGTCTGCCGTCGCGGTCCTAGCCGCGGTGCTCGACCGGCGCGAGGCCGTGGTCATGTCCAACGAGTGGTCGGCTTCGGTACCGACGCTGGAGCATAACGGTCGGCCGGTCAACCACCAGTGGTCCAAGAGCGCCGCTTTCGAGGCGGCATTCAGGTCGGTCCTTGCCGCGCAACCTGCCGTGCTACCGGATTATTTCTCGGCGCTGCGTGACCGGACCGAGCTGTGGGTCGCGGAGAAATTTGCCAGTCTGGAGAGCTACCACAGTACCTTTCGGAGTTGCAACAAAGCCTTCCCTCTTGACAAGGCGCGGCGGCTTGATCACTGGTGCGGGCAATGTGATAAGTGCTGCTTCATCGACTTGATTTTGGCCCCATTCATGCCCGCGAGGGCGCTGCGGGCGGTATTCGCTGGTGAGCCCGAGCCACTAAGCGATGCCGCTCTCGCGCCGAAGTTTCGCGCCCTGCTTGGGTCAGGCAACAAGCCGTTTGAATGCGTGGGTGAGATCAGAGAGTGCCGTGCCGCCGTGCTGTTGGCCGCCCGACGCACCGATCGTGCGGACTGCGGGCTGCTGCAGGATCTAGCAGCCGAGGTCGCATGTTGTCCGGACGCGCCGGCCGATGCTGAGATAGCCGCCATGCGCCGCCCAGTAGGGAAGAGCTTCGTGCCCACCACCTTTGCCCTATAGAGGAGCCATGATGAACCGGCCGAAGGTTTCTTGGTCTGACCTGCGCCACATGCAGGTGGGTTTGTACGGCCTCGGCCGAGAGGGTAGCGCTAACCTGCGCAAGCTTCGCTCAATGGGAGTGGAGCCAACCATCGTCACCGACGTACCCAAGGCGAGTTACGGTGAGGAGATCCTGGCGACTGCAGACGGTGGGCTCGCCGCGCTTGAACGCTGCGATGTCGTGGTCAAGACACCGGGGATCAGCCGGAGCCGCCCGGAGGTGACTCGGCTGGCTGAATGCGGTGTCCCGGTCGTGGGCGGCCTCGGCCTGTGGTTGCAGGAGGCCCCCTTGACGCGAGTCATCTGCGTTACCGGTACGAAGGGCAAGTCGACGACGTCGTCGCTGCTAGGTCACCTGCTGACCGGGCTCGGCTACCGCTGTCTCGTCGGCGGGAACATCGGTGTTCCGCCGTACGATCCTGAGCTTCCGGGGACCGGAGACTACGACTACTGGGTGATCGAGGTGTCCAGTTATCAGGCGACCGACTTGGCGTCCTCACCCCCCGTGGTGGCCGTGACCTCCCTACACCCCGACCACCTGCCGTGGCACGGCGGCGTAGAGCAGTACTACCAGGACAAGTTGTCGGCCTGCTCTCAGCCGGGCGCCTCGCTGACGGTCGCCAACGGCGACAGCGACCTGCTCCGCGCGCGGGCCGGACTACTCGGCCCGCATATCGATTGGGTGTCAGAGCATGATTCCCCAGACGCTACGTGGATCGACGCGCTAAGGCTGCCAGGGCAGCACAACCGCCGCAACGCGCTAATCGCGCAGCGGTGCCTGCTCGCGCTCGGCGTAGCCGGAGCACGGGATGATGAGGCGCTGCGGGCCGCTGCGGCCAGCTACCAGGGGCTGCCCAGCCGACTAACGACCATCGGCGTGGTGGACGGGGTCTCGTTCATAGACGACAGCCTGTCAACTAACGTGCTGGCGACGCTCGCAGCGCTGGACACATTCCCGGGGCGGCGGGTGGCACTGATCGTCGGCGGCCAGGACCGCGGCATCGACTACGCACCCCTTGTCTCAAATGTCATCGCGCGCGAGTGGCCTACGCTCGTGCTCACCCTTCCGGACAGCGGTCGAAGGATTAGTGCTGCCTTCGCGGGCAGCGGTCCAACGAGGACCATCGACTGCCCAGATTTGGAGGCTGCTGTCCGAGAGGGCTTTAGTTGGGCACATCCGGAAGGAATCGTACTGCTTTCGCCTGCCGCCCCAAGCTTTGGTCATTTCCGTGATTACCGCGACCGTGCCGATGCCTTCACTCGAGCCATGCGCGTATACGCCCAGCCATAGTGACGTCTCCGCGTTGAGGAGTTGGCGTACATGCACGGAACCGCTGGCGTGTCCCATGGCAGGGAGAAGATCTACGGGTTGGATTCCGTAACGGGGCTCTCGCTCGTAAGCGCGCGCCGCGGACGGTTAGTTTCCGAGATCCCGCAGGATCGCGCTAGCTTTGGCATGTTGTCCGGTCTCGCGATACGTGTCGGCGAGAAGAGCGAGGATGCGGTCCGCCCGGTGATGGTCACCGGTCGCTCTGGCCAGCGCCGCTGCGTCGCGGTATGGCTTGATCGCCTCCTTAGCGCGGCCCGCCAGGCACAGCGCGCCACCCAGGTTCGCCAGCGCTCCTGACCGGTTATGTAGTTCGCCGATCTGGCGATATATCCGGTCAGCTTTCCATAGCACTTCCACGGCTTCGTCGAGCTGGTCGGTCATTATCAAGGCGCCCCCGAGGTTGCCGAGCGCCACGGCCTCGCTGTAGGGACGCTCGGTCCGGTGGTGCGCAGCGGCGGCGGCGCGCAGCGTGCTGACCGCCTCGTCGTACCGGTTCACTTTGAGGTAGGCGGCTCCGAGGTTGGTAAGGGTGGTGGCGTCGCCGACGAGATCACCGAGTTCCTGGTAGGCCGCGCGGGCGGCCTGGAGCTGGCTGATCGCCTCGCCAGGTCGGCCTGTGCTCATCAGCGCACCGCCCAGATTCCGTAGCACGACCGCCTCCGCGTGGCGGTCCTTCAGCCGTCGGGCGGCCTGTCTCGCGACGAGCCCGATCTTCACCGCGTCGTCGAAGCGCTCTCGCAGAGACGTGATGTGCACCAGGGAGCGGGTCATGCTGAGCCCGACGATCGCGTCGAGTTCGTCGCCGTCGGCGGTCGCGGCGACGGTCGCGATAAGGTTCGGGTATTCGGCTTCCAGCCACGCCACCGCCCGCTGTTCGTCGGGGAGTCCATCGCTGGCGGGATCAAGGTAGTCCGCCTCAAGGTGCCCGGAGGCGGCGTGCGTCCCGGCGAGGTAATAGAGGAACAGCAGTGCCCGTGCTTGATCGCGCAAATCTTCTTTGGCGTGTTCGCGTCCCCGTGCAGCCGCGAACGGGCGGACCAAGTCGGGGAGCCGCCAGCGCTCCGGGTCCGTGACGTCGCGCGTCACCAGGCGCATTCGCGCCAGCGCGGTCAGCGCATCCCGGGCGGCCTTGGTCTCCGGGCCGTACAGGAAGTTGAACCGGCGGAACAGCAGCCGCCGGGATTCTTCGCTGCTGGCCATCGAGGCGAGCTCCTGATGTCGGGCTGTCACGGTGCCGGGGTCGGTGACCGCGAGGATGGCGGCGGCGGCGGTGGACACGTCCGGCCCTGGGCATGCGGACAGTAGCCGGAACAAGCGGGCGTCGTGCGGGCCGAGGTACCGGTAGGCCGCAGTAAGCGCGTCCTGCGGGACCGGGGCGCTCTGCTTGCCGTCGCGGACCGTCGAGCGCAATATGCTGCCCAGCGCGGCCGCGGCAGCCTGGGCGCTGGCCTGGTCCTGCTGGGCGGCGGTCAGCTCGGCACGTGCCTCGTGCTCGCGATCCGCGTCGCTGAGATCACCGAAGATTCCGGCCGCTTCGGCGAGGGCGGCAATCGCCTCGCCGAAGCGGCCGGCCCCTCGCAGCGCCGTCCCCAGGCTGGCCGACATGATGCCTTGGCTGTGCCTGTCGCCGAGTTGGCGGAAGGCGGACGCTGCCTGCCGATACCCGGTGAGGGCCTCTTCGTACTGTCCCGCGGCCAGCAGCGCGCTCCCGGCGTCCAGCATGGACTTGATTTCCTCGTTCGCTCGCAGCAGCCGAAGCGCTCGGCGCACCCCCCTGCGGTCACCGCTTTCCCGGTAGATAGCAGCGGCGTCGCGGTAGGCAGATATCGCCTCGTCGATCCGGCCGCAGCCAAGGACCGTCCCGAGCAGGATCAGGGAGTTGGCCTCTTCACCTCGGTTTCCGGCTTCACGGTAGGCGGACACGGCACCGCGGATCGGCTCGATCGCTTCCTGGAATCGCCCGCTCTTGCGCAAGGCGAGCGCCAGGTTGAACAACGGGCGGCCCTCCTCCTCCCAGTTTCCTGTCTGGTGATAGTGGTCTGCGGCAGCCCGGTACGCTTCGGCTGCCTCCGTGAGCAAGCCCGCATCGCGCAAGACGTTGCCCAGCTGGCTGCGCGCGTCCGCCTCGCCGTCCCCGTCACCGCCGCGGTGATACGCCGCCGCGGCGTCCCGTAGCACTTCTGCCGCCTGCTCGCTGCGGCCGGCATCCCCCAGTGCCAGGGCCAGATTGATAAGCGCCAGCCCCTCAAGGTCCGGACTTGAGAGTCTGCGTGCCTGCGTGACTGCCTCGTCCGCGGCCGTGACGGCCCCATCGAGCTGACCGGCCTCGATTCGGGTCGCGGCCAGGTTGACGAGTGCCAGGATCGCGCCGTGCTGATCGCCGGCCTCGCTCATGATGGTCAAGGCGGCCTGTTCGGCGGCGGCGGCCTCGTCGCTGCGCTGCCCTGCCGCTCGCAGCGCGGTCCCCAGGTTCATCAGCGTGGTGCCTTCGCCGTGTCGGTCCCCAGTCTCGCGGAACACGCTGAGTGCCTGTTGGTAGGCCGCGATGCTTTCCGCGTACCGGTCGAGGCCGATGAGGGCACCGCCGAGGTTGGCGAGCGCGATGCCCTCGCGGTGCCTGTCTCCTGTCTCGCCGAAGATGGCGGCCGCCGCCTGCGTCGAGGTAATGGCCGCGGCATACCGTCCCGCTGCGGACTGGGCCGCAGCGAGGTTGTTCAGGGCGATGCCCTCCGCGCGCCGGTCACCACGCTCGCGCTGTATGCCAACCGCTTCCTGGCACGCGGCGATGGCCTCATCGAAGCGGCGCGCATGCCGCAGGCCGCCGCTCAGCTTGGTGAGCGCGTCCGCCTCCCGCTTGCGGTCGCCAAGCCCACGGGCGACATGCAGCGCGAAGTTGGTGAGCCGGATCCAGTCATCGGTAAGACGGCGCAGTTCGAAGTACCGCCAAAGTGCGGGGAAGAGATCTGCGGTGTAAGGCCTGAGGACCGCTGGCTCGACGATGACCAGATTGCCGTATGGGGTGAGGTTCGGGTACTCGGTGTCCAGCCAGGCCAGCGCCTGGGCACGATCGGCGAACGGGCCCTCGGGCCGCGCGGCCGTTGGCTCGAGCTGCCGTACGGCCGCGTGGGCTGTGTCCACGTAGTAAGCCAGCAGCAAGAGCATCGCGCGGGGCATGTCATCAGACTCATCAGCGAGCCCGAGAGCGTAGATGCGCAGCAGGTCATGCATGCGCCAGCGGCGGTCGGCGCTACCGGCCTCGATCAAGTGCGCTCGCTCAAGCTCCTCCAAAGAGCGCCGCGCGGCCAGTTCGCCAAGCGATGCCATGGCCGCCACGGCCGCAGCGGAGATCTCTGGGCCCTGGTTGAGGGGCAGCAGCCGGAAGATCATGGCCTGGTCGGTGTCCAGCTGGCGGTAGGACAGATCGAATGCGGACCGGACGGCGAGCTCCGCACCGCCCGGCTCGCGGTAGCGCATCTCGTCTAGACGAGTCCGCGCGTCCTGGAGGTCGGCGGCCATCGACGACAGCAGACGGGAGGGATGCGCCGCGAGTAGCGCGGCGACGATCTGCAGGGCGAGCGGAAGCCCGTCGCACAGCCGGGCGATGGCCGCCGCATCGGCCGACTGTGCGGCGACCCGCGTATCGGTGCCGACCACCAGCGCGAGCTCCGCGGCGAGCAGTTCTACGCCCGCTGCCTCGCTGAGCTTATCGAGCTCAAGCCGCCGCGCGTTCTGCAGCGGCAACCGGTGGCGGGAGGTGACAAGCACCTTCCCCGCGGCCGGAACCAGCGGCGTGACCTGCGCGGCGGCCGACACGTTGTCGATGACCACCAGCACGGGCCTGCCCTCCTCGGCGTACCTGGCCAGCACCGACGCGAACAGGCGCGACCGGTCCTGCTCCGCCGCCGGGATGTGCTCAGCAGGCATGCCGACTGCGCGCAGCAGGCTGTCAAGCGCGGCGTCGGCTGTGACCTTCCGGTCTGGGTCGGGGTCGTAGCCGAACATGTCGATGAACAGCACCCCGCCCGGGAACCAGCCAGCGCGCAGCGCCGCGTGCGCGGCGTGCACGACCAGTTCGGTCTTGCCGACCCCGGGCAGCCCGCTGACGGCCATTGTCCTTGGCGCCGGCTCAGCCGCCGGGTCGATCAGGCCGATGAGCTGCTCAAGGTCGCCGTCGCGCCCGGTGAACACCGCGGAGGCGTCCCGCAAGCCCGCCATCGCTGGGGTCAGCTCCCGGGGCAGCATCACGGTGATGTCCCGCCCTTGGATGACCGCCGAGAAGAAGATACCGCCTGAGATCTCGTTCCTGGTCAGGTTCTTGCCGATCACTGGCCAGTCTTTCCGGAACGCGAGGGGTCGTCGTTGTAGGTGATTTTCCCGCTCTGCATAACCGGGCCGAGGAAGAGGCTGCCTTTGGCCTTAATGCTGTTCCTGACGTTCCCATTCCCGGCCGACCCACCATGCTCCAGCGACTCGTCTTCCCCATCGCCCCGCACGAAGCTGTACGCCCAGAGGGCGACGAACGCGGCCACCGCGGTACCCGCCGCCGCGGCCACCCCCCAGCGCACGCCCGGGTCCTTGAGCACGTCCCGCAAAATCAGCGTTCCGCAGAGCCACGCGGGAATCGCGAAAGCCGCGATCACAGCCGTGAAGGCGACCGCCCAACGTCCGATAGTTCTCATAACGACTTCCGGCCCCCATCCCCCCGATGATAATGCGCCACAATTATGCATGAATTACAAATGAAGCGCTACCCGGCGTTTAGCTGAAGGGGCGCAGGGCATGAAAAAGTGCCTTGATCTGGGACAATAAGGCTTGTCTGGAGTCCTGTCCGTCCCGAGCCGGAGGCACTTTCCGGGTGAAGAGTAACGCGTGCAGCGGACGCGGCAGCCTGGCCCGTATCGCCTCAGGCGGCTGTCGCGTTCCGCTCTTTCAGCGTGGCTGTGTTGCAGCATGTGGAGGCGACAGATGTCATCCAGAACGATCCCGTGTGTCTCCCAGCCCCTCACTTCCTCCCCGACGGCGAACTCATGCGTACCCGTCGGGTCGGTTGCACCGCTCATGGCGCCCTGCCGGAACTGCTGCGGACGATCAGCTCAGTGGGGACGAGGGTCTTATCGTCCAGGGTGTCGGCGTTGGCCACCTTGTCGAGCAGCTTCCTGATGCTGAGCCGGCCGACGGCCATGAAGTCCTGCCGGACGGTGGTCAGCGGCGGCCAGAACGAGCGAGCTTCCTCCATGTCATCGAAGCCAACCACGCTAACATCACCGGGAATGTCCCGGCCAAGCTCGTGCAGGGCCCGCATGGCCCCAAGGGCCATCTGGTCGTTGGCGGCAAAAATCGCGGTGACCTCCGGCCTGCGCCCGAGCGCCAAGCCGTGCCGGTACCCCGACTCGGGCGTCCAGTCACCGTAGAGAATCCCCGACGGTGTGATACCGGCGTCAGCGAGAGTCCGCTGCCAGGACTCGGCGCGGTGGGTCGCGGAAAAGGATTTGCTTGGCCCGGCAATATGCCAGACCCCCTGGTGCCCAAGCCCGATCAGGTGCTCGGTGGCCTGGCGGGCGCCCTGGGCCTGGTCCGTGTCGACGACCGTGTACTCGGGCCCGGCGTTGGAGTCTATGACGACCACGGGGATGCCGGGCGGAAGGGCGAATTTGGCGTCATCGAGAAGATGCGCCTCGAAAATGATCACGGCGCCATCGACGGCCTGCTCGCTCAGCCGATTGTAGGCACCGGACACCCGTCCCAGGGTGGGATCGGAGATCGGGATCAGGGTGACGGCGTAGTCGGCGCTCGCGGCCTCCTCGGCGATCGCGTCGAGCGTCCGCATATTGCCGAACGTGCTGAGGGTGAACATGATCACGCCGATGGTGCGGAAACGCCCACGCTGCAGCGCGCGCGCTGCGCCGTTGGGCCGGTATCCGAGCTCCTGCATGGCGGCGATGACACGGTGGCGGGTCCGCTCGTCCACGTTCGCCTGCCCGTTCGACACCCGGGACACCGTCTGGGAGGAAACCCCCGCAAGGCGCGCTACGTCGGCCATGGACGGCCGCGCCGCGCCGGGCCCAAGGCCCCTGGTTCTGGTCATGCGCACTCACCTGCCTCGCCGCCCTTATGACACGGCGTTGGCCGCGGCGGCCTGTTCATGGTTGCGCAAACATATTAGCGAGCGTAACGTTTGGTTTGCGCAAACATCGGCTGATAGAGGACTAATCGCCGGATGGAGGGACCCGAGAACCTATGGCGTCCTTCCTTGTGAAGCGGCTGGCGCTGGCGGTGGTGATCTATGTCGTGGTCACGCTCGAGGAGATGAGTAGCGGTAGGCAGCCCAATGGCCCAGCCGGGTTAATTTGCTGATCTCGATGCCTTTATTTCTGGAACGTCACGTCCACAGTTCCCCATGGATGCGCAGCACGGGCAGATAAAGGCCATTACCAGCGAATGGGAGTGATCTCATGTCCGACACAACGATCCGGGTCCGGGTCTGGTCTGAGCACACCGCGCCGCGTGCCGTCTTCCCGGACGACATCAACGGCGCCGTTGCGGCCGCTCTACGGGAGGACCCGGGACTGCGGGTCAGCACGGCCGAGCTCGTCGATCCCGATGACGGCGTCCCGCAGGCCGAACTGGCGCAGACCGACGTTCTCGTCTGGTGGGGCCACCTGCTGCACCGCAAGGTCACCGACGCGGCCGTGGACCGCATCGTGGCCCGCGTCCGGGACGGCGGCATGGGATTCGTCGCGCTGCACTCGGCGCACATGTCCAAACCGTTCACCGCGCTGGTTGGGGACGACGGCCGGCTCGGCGGAGTTGCCCGGGATGGCGGCAAGGAGACCATCACGGTCAAGGCTCCCGATCACCCGGTGGCGCGGGGCGTGAGCGACTTCGTGATCCCCAAGGAGGAGAGCTACGACGAGGAGTTCGGCTGCGGCAAGCCGGAGACAATCGTCTTCCACTCCGCCTTCGACAACGGCCAGCAGTTCCGTTCCGGCGTGGCTTACACGATCGGCGCCGGCCGGGTCTTTTACTTCCGCCCCGGGCATGAGGAATACGACACGTTCTACCAGCCCGAGGTGCAGAAGGTGATCCGTAACGCGGTGTACTGGACCGCCGGCCGCTGAGCACCGCCCGCAGGAAGAAAATCGTCGGAGGGAACTGACCATGAGCGTAGGAATCGGCCTGATCGGGGCCGGCGGAATCACCGGCGGGCACATCAGGGGCTACCTGTCCATTCCGGATCAGGTGAAGGTAGTCGCGGTCGCGGACATCGACGAGGGAAATGCCCGCCGCCGCGCGGACGAGGCCGGCGGCGCCGATGTGCTGTCTGACTACAAGGAAATAGTCAAGCGCAGTGACGTCGATGCTGTCGACATCTGCCTGCCGCATCACCTGCACGCCGATGCGATCGTCACTGCGGCCGACGCCGGCAAGCACATCCTGTGCGAAAAGCCGCTGTGCCTGAGCATGGCCGAAGCCGACATGGTCCAAAGGGCAGTGGCGGCCAACGGCGTGACGCTGATGTGCGCGCACAACCAGCTGTTCATGCCGGCCGTCGCCAGGACCCGCGCACTGCTGGATGCCGGAACTCTGGGCAGGATCTACGAGCTGCGCACAACCGACAGTTTCCTCAACCGAGGCCTGTCCAGTCCTGACAGCATGGGATGGCGGGCGCACCTGTCCACCGCCGGCGGCGGCGAGCTGATCGACACCGGGTACCACCCGACGTACCTGCTGCTACACCTGGCCGGCAGCGCGCCGACCCAGGTCGTGGCGATGGTGAGCAAACACCGCCTGCATTTCATGGAGGGCGAGGACTCAGCGCAGGTGCTGGTCCGGTTCGGCAACGGCGCGGTCGGCACCATCGTCACCAGCTGGGCTTACACCCCGGCGCCGGGCACGGAGCGCTTCTCGATCGTCGCGGAAAAGGGCAGCCTCTCCAGCGATGGCAGCACCATCCACTACAAGCTGCACGCGGGCGACGACATCACGATCAGCCTGCCCGAGGTGCACAACATGACCGAGGAGGTCGTCGATTTCGTCGCCTGCGTACGCGACGGCAAGCGGCCCATCAACACCGAAGCCGAGGGCATCGACGTGCTCAAGGTAATCCTCGGAGCGTACGAATCGGCCAAGACCGGCATGATTGTCGACCTCAAGAACCTGTAGGGCTTTCCGGAACGGCTGGCAGACAGAGGGAAAGCAGCGTGAGCACAGGTGGTGCCGAGGGGGCCCGCTCATTGCGGGTCGGGCGGACGAGAATATGCTCGACATCGCGCTTTACCTCCTCGGGGAGCCGCGGGTGGTCAGCGCTTCCGCCGCGACCTACGCGCACCCGGATCATCGACGCGTGTTATCAATCGGCCAGCGAAGGCCGCGAAGTAGCCGTCGTCACCGACCACCTGTAGAGGACGATATGAGTCAATTGCGTATAACCGTGTGGGGCGAGAACCGCCACGAGCAGACCCAAGCGGACGTGCGGAAGCGCTATCCCGACGGCATGCACGGCGCGATCGCCGCCGGTTTCGAAGAGTTCCTCGGTGACGCTGTGGCTGTCCGGACTGCGACGCTCGACGATCCCGAGCACGGTCTGCCCGATGCCGTTCTCGCCGAGACCGACGTGCTGACCTGGTGGGGTCATATGGCGCACGCGCAGGTCGCCGACGAGGTCGTCGAGCGGGTGTTCGCACGCGTGCTTGACGGGATGGGTCTTCTCATGCTGCACTCCGGACATTTTTCAAAGCTGTTCCGCCGGCTCATGGGGACCTCTTGCTCGCTACGGTGGCGCAACAACTCGGAGCGGGAGGTCGTTTGGACCGTCGCCCCCGGCCACCCGATCGCGGCGGGCATCCCGAACCCGTTGGTCATTCCCCACCAGGAGACCTACGGGGAGCCCTTCGACATCCCAGCCCCAGACGAACTGGTCTTCATCAGCTCCTTCACCGGCGGCGAGGTGTTTCGCAGCGGATGCTGCTACACGCGAGGCGCGGGCCGGATCTTCTACTTCTCTCC
>Ga0335075_10002263_pt1 | contig 31148 bp, 30 predicted proteins | sample Lox_Sample_24_FD_206723 | JGI IMG/M metagenome (GOLD analysis project Ga0335075, IMG submission 206723) | Soil microbial communities from Loxahatchee National Wildlife Refuge, Florida, United States - Lox_Sample_2.4 | ecosystem: Environmental > Terrestrial > Soil > Wetlands | place: USA...
GCGAGGCGCTGTCCACCCTGGTCGTCAACAAGATCCGCGGCACCTTCAAGTCGGTGGCGGTCAAGGCCCCCGGCTTCGGTGACCGCCGCAAGGCGATGCTGCAGGACATGGCCATCCTCACCGGTGGTCAGGTCATCAGCGAAGAGGTCGGGCTGTCGCTGGAGAACGCCGACGTGGCTCTGCTCGGTAAGGCCCGTAAGGTCGTCGTCACCAAGGACGAGACCACGATCGTCGAGGGCGCCGGTGACTCCGACGCCATCGCCGGTCGGGTGGCCCAGATCCGCGCCGAGATCGAGAACAGCGACTCCGACTACGACCGCGAGAAGCTGCAGGAGCGGCTGGCCAAGCTGGCCGGCGGTGTTGCGGTGATCAAGGCCGGTGCTGCCACCGAGGTGGAGCTCAAGGAGCGCAAGCACCGCATCGAGGACGCGGTGCGCAACGCCAAGGCAGCCGTCGAGGAGGGCATCGTCGCCGGTGGTGGCGTCGCCCTGCTGCAGGCGGCTCCGGCTCTGGACGAGCTCAAGCTCAAGGGCGACGAGGCCACCGGTGCCAACATCGTCCGGGTGGCGCTGGAGGCTCCGCTGAAGCAGATCGCCTTCAACTCCGGGCTGGAGCCCGGCGTTGTCGCCGAGAAGGTGCGCAACGCGAAGGCAGGCACCGGCCTGAATGCCGCCACCAATGAGTACGAGGACCTGCTGAAGGCCGGCGTTGCCGACCCGGTCAAGGTGACCCGTTCGGCGCTGCAGAACGCGGCATCCATCGCGGGCCTGTTCCTGACCACCGAGGCCGTCGTCGCCGACAAGCCGGAGAAGGCCGCCGCCCCCGTCGGCGACCCGACCGGTGGCATGGGCGGTATGGACTTCTAGTTCGACGACGATGCGCGCTGCGTAGCAGCGCGAGGAGGAGTCGGACAATCGATTCTAGTTCGACGACGATGCGCGCTGCGTAGCAGCGCGAGGAGGAGTCGGACAATCGATTCTAGTTCGACGACGATGCGCGCTGCGTAGCAGCGCGAGGAGGAGTCGGACAATCAATCCAAGTCCGCGCTTACGAAAACCCGGTCCCCACGTGGGGCCGGGTTTTTCGTATTTTTGGATAACTGATCTACTGAACATTCGAGCAGTCGGGGACGAAGGGACGACACGGTGAGAAAATCGTTACGGCGCACGATCTTTGGGAAGATTTCTGCTGGAGTGATCCCCGGCTGTGTGCTCTGCGTCGTCGTCGCGCCGACAGCCGGCGCTGCGCCTGATCCGTGCTCAGCCAGCGGCGTGGCTGCCACCGCAAGCGGTGTGCTGAACTCGGCGAGCGGTTACCTCGACAGTCACCCGGACGCCAACAACGTGCTGACCGGTGCGGTGAATCAGTCGCCGGCGGACGCGAGGTCGTCCATCCGGGGATATTTCCTCGGCCACCCCGGCGAGGCGTTGGACCTGAAGAACATCGCTCAGCCGTTGCTCAATTTGAAGGGTCAGTGCAACACCTCAGTGTCGCCGGACCAATTAGCCTCCCTGTTCGACGCGCTGTCCGGCTAGGCCGGAGCCCGGCCGTCTCCGTCGGCAAGGCTCGATGTGCCCGTCTCAGGCAACCCCGGCGGTCGCGACCGCGCGTGCGGCGGTGCTGAACCGCAGGGCGGGGTCCTCCACCGGGCCCTTGCGCAGCCGCGCGTGGTCTGCCCGGAAGTTCATCTCCACCGTCCACGGGCCGGTCGTCCCCTGCTGAGGGAACAGGTCGATCGAGCGCAGGATGTAGCCCGCCGGGAAGTCGAGGAACGGGCGCTTCTCGATCGTCGGGTCGTCGCAGACCGGTACGACAGTGGTGTATCCGTGCTGATCCATGTAGGCCATTAGCCGGCACAGATGTTCACAAATCAAGTCCACCTTCAGCGTCCACGACGAGTTGGTGTAGCCGAACGCGAACGCGAAGTTCGGGATGCCCGACACCATGAAGCTCTTGTAGGCCAGGCACTCGTGCGGATCCTTCGCGTCTCCGTCGACGGAGATGTGTATACCGCCGAGCGGGAGCAATTTCAGACCGGTCGCCGTGATGATGATGTCGGCTTTCAACTCCCGGCCCGACTCCAGCGCGATGCCCGTCTTGGTGAACCGCGCGATCTTGTCGGTGACCACCGAGGCTTTGCCTTGGCAGATGGCCTTGAACAGATCGTTGTCAGGCACCACGCACAGCCGCTGGTCCCACGGCTTGTAGGTGGGGTTGAAATGGGTGTCCAGGTCGTATCCCTTGGGCAGGGCCCAGGCGTTGAGGCCGCGGATGAGCCGCCGTATCACCTTGGGGTGACGCTGGCCCATGGCGTAGATCAGCCGCTGCCGAGCCTTGTTCATCTCGCGGGTGATCTTGTAGGCCGTCTTGTCCGGCAGCACTTTTCGCAGTCCGTTGGCGAGCGGGTCCTTGCGCGGAAGCGGCATCACGTAGGTGGGTGACCGCTGCAGCATGGTGATGTGAGCGGTGTCCTCGGCCATGGCCGGGATCAAGGTGACAGCGGTGGCCCCGCTGCCGATGACGACGACCTCCTTGCCCCGGTAATCCAGGTTCTCGGGCCAGAACTGCGGGTGCACGATCACGCCTTCGAAGTCTTCCTGGCCCTCGAAGTGCGGGTTGTGCGCGGCGGCATAGTCGTAGTAGCCCGTCGCGCCGAACAGCCAGTCGCAGGTGACCTCCCACTGCTTCCCGTCGCGCTCCAGCACGACCGTCCACTTTGCGGTCTCGCTGCAGAAGTCGGCCTCGATCACCTTGTGCTGCAGGTAGATTCGTCTGGCCAGGTCGTCCTCTTCGATCACCTCGTAGAGGTAGTCGAGGATCTCATGCGCGTCGGCGATGGCGTTGTCGCTGGTCCACGGCTTGAACTCGTAGCCGAATGTGTGCAGGTCGGAGTCCGACCGGATACCCGGATACCGGAACAGATCCCAGGTGCCGCCGATCGCGGCACGGCTGTCCACGATGGCGAACGTGCGGCCGGGCTGCATGGCGACCAAGTAATGCGCGAGACCTATCCCGGATATTCCAGCGCCGACGATGAGCACGTCGACGTGCCCGGTGAACGACTCTTGCGGGCGGGCCTGGTTGATCGTGTCGACGGACATGTGGACTCCCGACGCGTGCGAAGAATTAGAACACGACTAATGTTATAGTTTGGCGGATTGCTGTCAAGGGCCTTTTGTCACACATACTGCGACGAGCGAAAAGAGGGAACGATGACCGTCGCACCTGTTCAGCGGCGCGCACCAGTGCAGGCGCGCAGTCGGCAGACGGTCACCCGCATCCTCGACGCCGCCGCCGCTATCGCCGACGAGCAGGGCGTCGAAGCAACCACCACCCGCGCGGTCGCCGATCGTGCCGGAGTCTCCTACCCCTCGCTGTACCGGTTCTTCGCTGACCGGGAGGCCATCCTCGGTGAACTGCTCGAGCGGCAGTGCGCCGATCTCGACGCTCGGTGCGTGGCGGCGGAGAAGACCTGGAAGATCAGTTCGGTCGCAGAGCTGCTCAACAACGAGATCGACCTGCACGTGCACTACTACTGCGAGCACCCGAGCACTGCGCGGATGTGGATGGGCGGGCGGACTTCGCCGGCGGTCACCAGCTACGTCCGGGCCCGCATGCAGACCCTGGCCGACCGGATGCACACGATCCTGGTCAACGCCGGACTGATCCCGGCCGACACCGACCCGCTGACCATGCTGGTGGCCGTCGAGATGGCCGACCGCGTGCTGGAACTGTCCTATCGCGGCGGGAATGGCTTCGACGAGAAGATCCTTGCCATCGGGCGGCGCGCGCTCATCGCTTTCGGCGAAGAGCTTTCCCGGCAGCGCTAGGAGGGGATCGGCTGGCGGCCGCGGACCAGCTTGCCCGGCCGGGCTTCGGTGGGCATGCCGTTCTCGGCGATCACCTCGCCGGAGACGACTGTCGCGACGTAGCCTTCGGCGGTCTGGTCGAGCCGACGCCCACCGGCGGGCAGGTCGTGAGTGATCACCGGCTTGTGCAGCTGCAGCGCCGCGTGGTCGATGACGTTGAGGTCGGCCTTGTAGCCCACCGCGATGCGGCCCCGGTCGCCGAGCCCGGCGATGCGGGCCGGCACCGAGGTCAGCCTCCGGACGGCATCGGGAACCGAGAACCGCCCGGACTCCCGATCGCGCGCCCAATGCGCCATGAAGTAGGTTGAATAGCTCGCGTCGCAGATCATTCCGTAGTGCGCGCCGCCGTCGCCGAGACCGAGCAGGACGTCGTCGCGGTGCAGCAGCTCGCCGACGGTGTCCAGCGAGTTGTTCGCCAGGTTGCTGGTGGCGACCAGCAGCATCGCGCGACCGTCGTCGTCGAGCAGACGGTCGTAGGCTTCTTCCATCGGGCTCACCCCGCGAGCCCGGGCCCGGGCCCCGATGCTGGTCGACGGGTCGGGCTCGTAGTCGGGATGGTCAGTCAGCGGGAAGATCCAGTCCCACATCTGGGTGACGAACAGGATCGGATGGCCCTGGCCCGGCTTATCGGCCAGGATGCGGGCGCGGACCTCAGGCTTGCGCATTTCGGCCACCCGTTCGGCCAGCGGCAGGTGCGCGATTTCGCGGTAGCTGGGATAGAGCACGAACGGGTTCGCGCTCAACTGCAGACCGATGATCAGACCGATCGGGCGCGGCAGCAGTTGTGCGGTGAAGTTGACGGCCCCCGCATTTTGATTGGCCTTCTCGATCATCGTGATCGCGTCTTCCCAGGTCGGGTCGCCGGCGTTGGCGACGACGAGGGTGAAGGTGACCGGCAGCCCGACGTCCTCCGCGACGTCGAACACCGTTTGCAGCACCGGCTGATACCCGCCCGCCGGGATATCGGGCACGAATTGCAGCAGACCGCCGCCGCCGTCGACCACGCCCCGGGCGATCTCTTCGATCTCCTCCCGGGCGGCGTCGTAACTCGGGATCGGCGAACCGCTTTCGGTCTTGTGGATGGTGAACCGCGACGTCGCGAAGCCCAGCGCGCCGGCCTTGATCGCCTCGGTGGCCAGCGCCCGCATCTTCGCGAGGTCTTCGGCGGTGGCCGGCTCACGGTCGGCGCCGCGCTGGCCCATCACGTAGACCCGTAGCGGGGAATGCGGAAGGTAGGCGGCCACGTCGATGTCGCGTTTGCCGGCATCCAGCGCGTCCAGGTATTCGGGGAAGGTTTCCCACGTCCACGGCAGCCCGTCCGTCATCACGACACCGGGGATGTCCTCGACGCCGGCCATCACGTCGACCAGCACCTCATGGTCCTCCTGGCGGCACGGTGCGAAGCCGACCCCGCAGTTGCCCATCACCACCGTGGTCACCCCGTGCGCCGACGACGGGGTCAGCCGCTCCGACCAGATCGACTGGCCGTCGTAGTGGGTGTGCAGGTCGACAAAGCCGGGAGTCACCAGCAGGCCCGTCGCGTCGATCTCTCGCGTGGCGGCCTCGCCGTTGACGTGACCGACGGCTGCGATGGCGCCGTCACGCACGGCCACGTCACCGACGTACGGTTCACCTCCGAGACCGTCCACGATGTTGCCGTTGCGGATGATGAGGTCGTAGGTCATCTAAATAATCTACGACCGTGCCGGTGACTGATGCCAGGATAAATGTATGTCGAATCCCGATGCCGCCGCCCGAGAGTTGCTGCGTGACGCGTTCACCCGGTTGATCGAACACGTCGACGAGCTCACCGAGGGACTCACCGACGAACAGGCCGACTACCGGCCGAGCCCCGACGCCAACAGCATCGCGTGGCTGATCTGGCACAGCGCCCGCGTGCAGGACATCCAGCTCGCCCCGATCGCCGGCATCGAGCAGGCGTGGATCGACGAGGGCTGGGTGGACCGCTTCGGGCTGGACCTGCCGCGCAACGACACCGGCTACGGCCACGGTCCCGACGAGGTGGCCAAAGTGCACGCATCGGCCGACCTGCTGGCCGGCTACTACCACGCCGTGCACAAGGTGACGCTGGAATTCGTCGCCAGGGTCACCGCCGAGGACTTGGCGCGCATCGTGGACAAGAACTGGGACCCGCCGGTGACCGCCAGCGCCCGACTGGTCAGCATCATCGACGACTGCGCCCAGCATCTCGGCCAGGCTGCGTACGTGTTGGGCATCGTCCGGTAGCCGGGGCGAACTTGACACCTGTCGATCACATGGGCGGCATGACCGCGATCACACCTATCACGCCCCAGTTTTCCGGCACCGGTACCGTGCTGAACCCGGCTACCGGTGCAGTCGCCGGCGAGGTGCAGTGGACCGATCCTGCCGATGTGCCCGCGATCGCCGCCGGACTGCGCGCGGCTCAACGCGCATGGCGCGTCGAGACCGTTGTCGGGCCCCGCACCAATGTCGGCGCCGGCGGAAACTACTACCACAATTCGCTCAAGGCGCTGAAGCGGATGAACCGGATGCTGACCCGGGTCGCGCTGGCGCGTCCTCGTCGCGTCGCCAAATAGCCCCTTAGGCTTGACCGCGTGCGATTCGCGGTGACGATGCTGCTGTGGCTGTTCACCACGGTGGCGTTGGCGGTTGCCGTGCCGACCGCGTGGGCGCAGACGCACGTCGTCGACGTCAACGGCTACATCGCGATGGCCGAACGGGCGTCGAGCGATCCTGCGTTACAGGCCGCGGTGGCGTCCGAACTCACCACTCGGGCCCTTGTGCTGATCAACCAGCGCGGCTACCGGGTCGACTCGTCAACCGTCCACGATGTGGCCGCCGGATATACCGCCGGCCCGGATTTCCCGCCACAGTTCGCCGATGCCAACCGCATGGCGCACGACTGGATGTTCACCGCCGCTCACACCCAGTCCCAACGCGACCAGTGGGTCGTCGACCTGTCCGGGATGTTGAAAGACGGCGCGTTTGCGCCGGTGTTGTCGAACTATCACGTGCGGGTGCCCGAGACGGTGCGGGTTCCGGTGACGGTGACCGACTCAAAGATGCTGCGGCCGGGTGAATTACGGCCGCTGGCGACCTGGGGACCATGGGTGAGTATCGCCGCGGCGGCGTTGACCGGCATCTGCGCCCTGCTGACGTTCGCCGTCGCACGCAGCCGGGGCAGGGCGCTGGCCGGACTCGGTGTTTCGGCGCTGCTGGTCGGCGGCGCCGGTTGGGCGGCGATCGAACTCGGCCGCCGCCGCCTGGGCGATGCGCTGAACCACACCACCGGCGACATCCGTCGCATCGTCGACGTCATGGTCGGCGAAGCCGAAAGCAGCCTGCATCACTGGCTCGACTTGACCCTGGCCGCAGGCGGAGTGCTGGTGGTAGTCGGCGTCATCGCAGCGGTGCTAGGCAGTCTGCGAAAGTCGTAACGGCTAGGTCAACGACAGCTTGGCAAGGATCTTTCCGGTCGGCTGCGGTGACCCGTTGCCGGGTTCGACGGTGAATGCCAGCGCGCTCGAATTCCCGAGGTTGGTCAACGTGTCGGTGGTCGACGGCGCGACGGCCGCGGTGTCCATCGTGCCCGCCGAGGTCGGGCCCTTGTCGCCGATCAACCACATCTGGTACACGGTGCCTTGCGACGGTGGGGGCACGTCATTCATCACCAACACGGCCGCGTTCATATCGTGCGAGAACAGCACCGTCGCTGTCCCGCCGGCCAATTGGCCAGAGACCGTGCGCACATCCGGTGCTGCCATGATCTGCTCGGCCATTGTGGGTTTTGGCGGTGGCCGCAGCGCTATTCCGGCACCAAAAGCCGCCAATCCCACGACAATCGCAGCAGCTGCCGCCAAAAGCGCTGTCCGCCAACGGGAGCGACGCGCAACGTCGGGCCGCACCGCGGCCAGCAGCGCTGCGCGAAGACCGCTCGGCGGCTCCGCTGCAGTTGCGGCCGAAACCGCCGTCATCGTTTCGTGGACCGCGCGCACCTCCTCGCGGAAGGCCTCGACGACCGACGGTGGCGCCGTGGCGAGCTGGCGCTCGATGACGTCGCGTTCGGCATCGGATACCGCGTGCAACGCGTACGGCGTGGCCAGCTCGAGCAGTTCGAAATCGGTCGGCTCGGTCATGGCACACCCAGGCAATTACGCAGTCCGCGCAGCGCATCACGCATCCGTGATTTGATCGTCGACAGGTTGGCCGATAACCGTTGTGACACTTCGGTGTAGGTCAACCCGCCGTAGTAGGCCATTTCGATGCACTGCCGCTGCACGTCGGTCAGCCCATCCAGGCACTCGACCACCCGGCGGCGTTCATCGGCCGCGAGCGCGGATTCGGCGACGACATCACGGGACGGCTCGACAGCGGACGCGCCGTACCGTGATTCTCGTTGGGTGGCGGCTTGCTCGGCACGCACCCGGTCGACGGCGCGTCGGTGCGCGATCGTCATCAGCCAGGACAGCGCGGAGCCCTTCGCCGAGCTGTATGCGTCGGCGCTCCGCCATACCTCCAGGTACACCTCTTGGGTGGTTTCTTCGCTGTAGCCGGAGTCCCGCAGCACCCGAGTCACCAGCCCGTACACCCGAGCCCTGGTGTTGTCGTATAGCGCGGCGAACGCTTCCGCGTCCCGATGCGCCACCCGGTGCAGCAGTGCGTCCAGGTCGCCAGTGTGCCGCGGTCCGGTCATTGACCAGTAGCTTAGCGATTCAGCGACGGCGGTCGTCATTTTGGGCCGATCGGGGCGTACATCGGGGTGGCCGGGGCATGAAAAAGGATGTCCGTGCCTGGTATTCGGCGAAGCCGGGACGGCCCGCCATGTACTTCTCGGTCAGCCGGGCGCCGGTGACGCGGACCAGGAAGTAGGTCATGAGCAGCGGCGATAGCACCGTCGTCAGGGACCACCACGCGGTGATCGTGATCAGCCACAGTCCCCACCACACGCACGCGTCGCCGAAGTAGTTGGGATGACGTGTCCACGCCCACAGGCCGTGGTCCATCACCATGTCCTTGTGCGCCGGGTCGGACTTGAAGACCCGCAATTGACGGTCGCCGAGGGCTTCGAAGACGACACCGGTGGCCCACAGCACGATGCCGGCCCCCGTCGCGGCCAGCCAGCCCCGCGGTGTGGGGCCGCTGACCGCCGAGAGTTGCAGCGGCAACGAGATGAACCAGGTCGCGAACGCTTGCAGCAGGAAAACTTTGCGGATTACCTGGCCAGGCGTGGCGCCGCGCAGCAGGTCGGCATAGCGGCGGTCCTCACCCTGGCCCGCCGACCGTCGGTGGATGTACCAGCTCAGCCGCAGACCCCAGATCGCGACGAGCGCCAGCAGCAGCCAGCGGCGGACCGGGTCGCCGGTGCCAAGGATGGCGGCGACTGCGGCGACCGCGATGAAGCCCAGTCCCCAGGCCACGTCGACGACGCTGTAACGACCGATGCGGCGGCCGACCGTGAACGTGACCGCGTGCACGACGAACAGCGCCGCGGCCGAGGCGCCCGAAACGATGGCGAAGTCGACGATCATTGCCCTGCCTCGTTGACGAATGTCCACTGATAGACGTTGAGATAGCCGGACCGGAATCCGGCCTCCGCGTGTGCCAGGTACAACTCCCACATCCGGGCGAACACCTCGTCGAAACCAATGTGTGCCAACGTCTTTCGGCGTTGTAAGAACCGCTCGCGCCACAGCCGCAGCGTTTCCGCGTAGTCTTCGCGCAGCGAGAACATATCGACGGGTCGTAACCCGGTCTGACTCTTGGTGAGGTCGAGAATTGCCTTCGCCGACGGAACCAGCCCGCCGGGAAAGATGTACTTCTGGATCCAGGTATGTGTGTTGCGGGTGGCCAACATCCGGGCGTGCGGCATGGTGATGGCCTGGATCACCAGCTTCCCGTTCGGGGTGAGCAGTCGCTCAAGCGTGCGGAAGTAGTCCGGCCACGCCTCAAATCCGATCGCTTCGATCATCTCGACCGATATCACCGCGTCGTAGTTTCCGCTCACGTCCCGGTAGTCGCGCAGGTCGATGTCGGCGCGGTCGGACAACCCGGCGGCGGCGACCCGTTGGCGGGCCAGCCATCGCTGGCGTTCCGACAGGGTGATGGAGCGGACATGCGCTCCGCGTGCGGCCGCGCGGATGACGAGTTCTCCCCATCCGGTACCGATTTCCAATAGCGAGGTGCCGGGGCCGACGCCGGCCGCGTCCAACAGCCGATCGATCTTGCGCCGCTGCGCCCCGGCAAGCTCCGGCCAGGACGCCGGCAGTTGGGCGAACAGTGCGCTGGAGTACGTCATGGTCTCATCGAGGAATTCCGCGAACAGATCGTTTGACAGATCATAGTGAGCGGCGACGTTGCGGCGGGCCTGTTCCCGATCGGGCGTTGACGAACGCGGATGGGAGGCAACGACGATCGTTCTGAGCCGCTGCAGCGCGGACGGAACCAGGTTGTCTATGTCGGTCGCGAGGACGGTCAACGCCTCGGTGAGCGCATCCGACTCCCACTCGCCGGCCATGTAGGACTCGCCGAAGCCGATCAGACCGTGCCGGCCGATTCGGCGGGCCAGCCGGTCGGGCGCTTTGATCACCAGTGTTGGTGATGTCGCATCTCCGGCACCGATCACTGTGCCGTCGGGATGGGCGAACCGTAGCGGCAGCCTGGCGGCGACGCGGCGCAACAGCCGATTGGCGACGACCGCCGACGCCGCGGCAAACGGCCCGGAGGGCGCCTTGGCGACCGCTGGCCATCTCTCGGGATTTATTGGCGCCGAGCCTGATCCGCTGGCCATCTTGATCCGAGGTACCACCGGAGGCCGACGCAGCCACAGCGCGATACCTTGCATGCGGATGCGCAACGCCACCATCAACGGCGCCAGCGGAGAGAGGATCTGCATCCGGATGACGTGGCGCGGCGTCGCCGGTCGTCGGGTGCCACGCAGGGTCGCGACGAACGACGGCTGACCGTCACCGTGCAGCGACACCACCACGTCCACCTCCCGGTCTGGGCGCGGCGCCAGCACCTGATAGTTGCCGGACACCGGGTTGAACGGCGATACATAGAACTTCTTGGTGACCAGTACCGGTGTGTTGGCCGGCGGCAGCAGATAGACGTGACGCTGCCCATAGGTGTTGTGCACCTCGACGATCACCTTGCGCAGCACCCCATCGCTGTCGTGGCACCAGAAGACGCTGATCGGGTTGAAAACGTAACCGAGTACCCGCGCCTGAAGCAGCGCGGTGATCCGGCCGTCGGGCAGCGCCGCATCGTGGTCGGCAAGGTAGGCATCCACCCGCTCCCGAAGCGACTGGCCCGGTCGGCCGGTGAAATGATCGCGAGCGTCGAACCGCGCGAACGCCCGAAGCCACCAGGGCAACGACGGCAGGTCGTCGAGGTCGATATACCAGCTGTAGCTGCGGTATTCGAAGAAGTGGTGCACCGGGGTCTGTCGGTTGTGGGTGATCTTGGTGCGGTAGATCGCGGGGGTCAGCATGCCACCACCTCCGTCCGCGCCGAACGCGTCGGCCAGTCCGCGCCCAAGCGTCGGGCCGCGCGGAGCCCCGAGGCGGCGCCGTCCTCGTGAAACCCCCAGCCGTGGTAAGCGCCGGCGAATATCACTCGGTCATCGTCCAGGGTCGGCAATAAGCGCTGTGCAGCAATGGATTCCGGCGTATAGAGCGGATGGCTGTAAACCATCTCCGCGATCACCGACGCTGGGTCGACCCGATCATGGCCGCCGAGGGTCACCAGGTATCGACGGTCGGCGTCGATCCGCATCAACCTACTGACGTCATAGCTGACGATCACATCCGCGTTGTCCGGTGTGATCAGGCAATTCCACGATGCGCGGGCGCCCCGGTGTCGGGGCAGGACGGACTCGTCGGTGTGCAGGCGGGCGTGGTTGGTCGAGTAGGGGATCGCGCCGAGCACCACCCGCTCGGCGGGCGTGGGCTCGTCGAGAAGCACCAGCGCCTGGTCCGGGTGCACCGCGACAACGGCGGCGTCGAACGATCTCGGAGCCGCCGTGCCGGCCTGCACCAGCACGCCGTCGGGGACTCGGCGCAGCGAGTGCACCGAATGTCTGACGCGGACTTCGTGCAGCCGGGATGCGATGGCGTGCACGTAAAGCGCTGAACCCCCCATCACCGTGCGCCACGTTGGCGAACCGAAGACCGACAGCATGCCGTGATGGTCGAGAAACACGAACAGGTACCGGGCCGGATAGCGCAGCGCGTCGTTGCTGCTGCAGGACCAGACGGCCGCCACCAGAGGCGTGATGAAGTGCTGCACGAAGAACGCCGAAAACCGGTGCCGGTGTAAGAAGGCGCTCAACGTCTCCAGGTTGTCGCCGGTGACGGCGGAGTCAGCGTTGCCCAGCAATTGGGCCGCGGCGCGGTGAAAACGGATGACCTCGGCGAACATCAACAGGTAGCGGGGCCGGGCCGAGTGCCACGATGCGAACAGTCCCCGGATGCCCCGGGCCCCCGCATATTCCAGGCCAGTGTCCTGAGCGCGTATTGACATCGACATCTCCGACTCCTGCGTGGCCACCCCCAAATCGGCGAACAACCGGCACAGCGTCGGGTAGGTGCGATCGTTGTGCACGAGGAACGCCGAGTCGACGCCGACGACGGTGCCGTCGCCGCGGTCGACAAAGTGGGTGTGGGCGTGCCCGCCGAGCCGGGTATCTGCCTCGTACAGCGTGACGCGGTCACGGCCAGACAAGGCATAGGCGGCGGTCAGGCCGGCGACGCCGCTGCCGATGACCGCAACCGACCGTCCGAATGATTCGTGCACGTTGATTATTCGGAGCCGACTTCCGCACGGACGACCGTGACGGATGTCTCATAACCGTCCGTCCGGCTCATCGCTCCGAATACCGATCGTCTGACCCGTAACCAGCGGCGCCAGCCACTGGCGAAGGGGCCAACTTTCACAAAGGAGCCAAAGCGGAATGAAGGACATTCAGAGAATGAAGGACATTCAGAGAAAGACCTTCGCGGTGGGCCTGGCGGCGGTTGCCGCCGTGGGGTTCTCCGCGTGTTCGAGCAACAAATCCGGGTCGGCGCAGCAGACCAGCGCGAGCTCGGCCACCATCTCGGCGGCTCCCGCAAGTCCCACCGCCATGGCTGGACCCTCGTCCGATCTGATCGGCTCCGGATGCGCCGATTACGCCGCGCTGCATCCCAGCGGCCCGGCTTCGGTAACCGGAATGGCGCAGGACCCGGTCGCGACCGCGGCATCCAACAACCCGCTGCTATCGACGCTGACCGCCGCGCTGTCAGGCAAGCTGAACCCGAACGTCAACCTGGTCGATACGCTGAACAGCGGCCAGTACACGGTTTTCGCGCCGACCAACGCCGCATTCGACAAGCTGCCGCCGAGCACTATCGATGAGCTCAAGACCAATTCCGAAATGTTGAAAAGCATCCTGACCTACCACGTGGTGCAAGGCCAGGAAAGCCCGAACACGGTTGACGGCACCCACAAGACCCTGCAGGGCGCTGACGTGAAGGTGGCCGGCCAGGGCAACGGCCTCAAAGTCAACGATGCGGGCCTGGTATGCGGAGGCGTGCACACCGCCAACGCGACGGTGTACATGATCGACACTGTGCTGATGCCGCCCAGCCAGTAACGGCCACACCGTCGCTGAAGATAAGGCAGCCCGGTCCGCCGGGCTGCCTTATCGCATTGACGGGCCTCGAGAACGGAGCCAATCCAAGAGAGTTGTGGTAGCGAATAGTAATTATGTTGTCTCTAGCGCTGATCGGTCTGCTCGGCGGCCTCATCACCGGTATTTCGCCGTGCATCTTGCCCGTCCTGCCGGTGATCTTCTTCTCCGGCACTCAGAGCTCCGGCACGGCGGGTGCTGACGATGGTGCGGTGGCGGTCAAGACGAAACGTGAAGTCGGAACACCGTATCGGGTGATCGGTGGACTGGTGCTGAGCTTCAGCCTGGTCACGCTGGTCGGCTCGGCGCTGCTGTCGTTACTGCACCTGCCGCAAGACGCCATCCGCTGGATCGCGCTGGCCGCGCTGGTGGCGATCGGTGTCGGCTTGATCTTCCCGCGCTTCGAACAACTGCTGGAGCGACCGTTCGCCCGCATTCCGCAGAAACAGATCACCACCCGGGGCGGCGGTTTTGGTCTGGGCCTGGCCTTGGGCGTGCTCTACGTTCCATGTGCGGGTCCGGTGCTGGCCGCCATCGTGGTGGCCGGCGCCACCGCGAACATCGGTCTGCCCGTCATTGTTCTCACCGTGGCGTTCGCGCTGGGGACCGCGGTGCCGCTGCTGTTCTTCGCGCTTGCGGGCCAACGAGTTACCCAGCGGATCAGTGCGTTTCGACGTCGCCAGCGCCAGATCCGGGTCACCGCGGGGGTTGTGACGCTGTTGCTGGCGGTGGCGCTGGTGTTCAATCTTCCCGCCGCACTGCAGCGGGCCATTCCGGACTACACCAGCTCATTGCAGAAGAAGCTAGGCGCCGACGAGCAGCTCCAGCAAAAGCTCGGCGGTATTGTCAACGACCAGAACAAAGACCTGGCGAATTGCACCAACGGCTCTACTAAGTTGCAGAACTGCGGCGCGGCGCCCGACCTCAAGGGCATCACCGCATGGCTGAACACCCCTGCCGACAAGCCGATTGACCTCAAGGCGTTGCGGGGCAAGGTGGTGCTGATCGACTTCTGGGCCTATTCCTGCATCAACTGCCAACGCGCCATCCCACACGTCGAAGGCTGGTACAAGGCTTACCACTACGACGGTTTCGAGGTCGTCGGCGTGCACACCCCGGAGTATGCGTTCGAGAAGGTCACCGGCAACGTCCGAAAAGGCGCCGCCGATATCGGCATCACCTATCCGATCGCGCTGGACAACAGCTACTCGACGTGGACGAACTATCGCAACGAGTATTGGCCGGCCGAATATCTTATCGACGCCAGCGGAGTCGTGCGGCACGTCAGCTTCGGCGAAGGCGACTACAACGGCACCGAAAAGCTGATCCGCCAGCTCATTTCAAGCTCCCGGCCCGGGGCAGCGCTGCCACCGCCAGTGGACGCGCCCGACACCACCCCACAGATCGGCCTGACTCCCGAGACGTACTTCGGCGTCGGCAAGATGGTCAACTACGCGGGAGGCGGCGTCTACGACAAGGGGCAGGCCAACTTCACCTTCCCAGCGGCATTGCCGAACGACACCTTCGCGCTGCAGGGTCCGTGGACACTCGACTACCAGGGTGCGACAGCTGACAGCGATGCCTCGAGCATCAGGCTGAACTACTACGCCAAAAACGTCTACATCGTCGTCGGCGGAACTGGAAGTTTGACGGTGGTGCGCGATGGGAAAACCACGACCGTCCCGGTCAGCGGGCCGCCGACCTCACGCCAGGCCGTCGCCGGCAGCGATGTAGCCCGCGGACTGCTAGACGTGCGTTCAAGCAAAGGGCTGCAAATCTTTTCGTTCACTTACGGCTAAGCGCCAATCCGGAACGCTGCTGGCTCCGAAGCACCTATGTCAGACATCGACACTGAGGAGCCGAAATCAATGAAGATCCACATCAAGGCGATCCCGGCAACGGGTTTCGCGGCAGCCACCGTCGTCGGTCTCGCCGTGGCCACTTGTGCACCTGTGGCGGCCGCGCCGAATCTGGTCGGCCCGGGCTGCGCAGACTACGCGGCCATGCACTCAGACGGTCCGGCCTCCGTGACCGGGATGTCGCAGGTGCCAGTCGCAGTGGCGGCATCGAACAATCCTGAACTCACCACGTTGACCTCGGCGGTATCGGGTCAGCTCAACCCGCAGGTGAACCTCGTCGATACCCTCAACAACGGTCAGTACACGGTGTTCGCCCCAACCGACGCCGCCTTCAACAAGCTGCCCGCCGGCACCATCGACCGGCTCAGAACCAATGCAGACATGTTGAAGAGCATCCTGACCTACCATGTCGTTCCCGGACAGCTGAGCCCGAACCAGGTCGACGGTTCGCACAACTCTGTCCAGGGTGCCCCGGTGAACGTGACCGGGTCGGGCGACGGGCTCAAGGTCAACAATGCCGGCTTGGTCTGCGGCGGCGTGCCCACTGCCAACGCACAGGTGTACATGATCGACACGGTGCTGATGCCGCCCGGCCAGTGAGATCCGCCAACGACACGTCCGTGGCTTCGGCGACCACCGTTGCGCCCATGCTGGCGGCGGCTATCGAGCCACTGATCGGTGGCGAGCTGCCAATCCGGCTGATCGCGTGGGACGGCAGCATCGCCGGTCCTGCGGGAGCGCCGGTCGTGTGGCTGCGCAGCGCACCGGCGCTACGCCGAATGCTCTGGTGCCCAAGCGAACTCGGCGCCGCACAGGCGTATGTATGCGGCGACCTCGACGTCGACGGTGACCTGGTGTCCGCGCTGGACCGGGTGTGGTCACAGATCGCAGCAGGGCGATTGAAGCCGATTCGGCCGTCGCCGGCAATGATGGCGCGCCTGTGCGCCGTCGCCGCGCGGCTGGGTGCGTTCGGACGACCGCTGCCGCCGCTTGCTGCCCAGGCCCGGATCCGTGGCCGACTGCACACTTTGTCCCGCGATCGGGCGGCGATCCGTCACCACTACGACCTGTCGAACGCGTTCTACCGGCTGATCCTCGACCGGTCGATGACGTACTCGTGCGCCTTTTTTGACCCGGTCCGTCCGGGCATCAACCTGGAGGAAGCGCAGCGCGACAAGCTGGACCGGATCTGCTGGAGGCTCGGTCTTGATCAGAAACCCGGCATGCGACTGCTCGACGTCGGATGCGGTTGGGGTTCGCTGAGCCTGCACGCCGCCGAGCACTACGGTGCGCGGGTGCTGGGTGTAACCCTCTCGGCCGAACAGCAGGATTACATCGAAACCGCGCTGGCCGAACGGGGATTGCACGATCGAGTAGAGGTCCGTGTCCAGGACTACCGCGACATCACCGACGGGCCATTCGACGCCGCCGCGTCCATCGAAATGGGTGAACATGTTGGGCGACAGAATTATTCGACGTTCGCACGACTACTGCACCGCTGCGTTCGCCCGGGCGCCCGGGTGCTGATCCAGCAGATGTCACGGCGCGGCGGGCATCCGGGCGGCGGACCGTTCATCGAATCGTTCATCGCACCCGACATGCACATGCGTCCGCTCGGCCAGACGATCGCGCTGCTCGAGGAAGCGGGCCTGTCGACGATCGCGGTCGAGGCCATGCGTGAACACTACGTGCGCACTGCCGAGGTTTGGCTCGACAATCTCGAAACCCGTTGGGACGCTGCGGTCGCGCTGATCGGCGAGCAGGGTGCCCGGGTTTGGCGCCTGTATTTGGCCGGGGGGAGGCTCGCGTTCGAACAGGGCCGCATGGGTGTCGACCAGATCCTGCTTGCCCGACCGGCCGCCGCGGCCCAAACCGCGGCCCGGTGACCGCAGCGTCGATCAGCACGACCAAACGCTGGTCGATGCGGCCGCCGCCGTCGCCGCGGCCTCGGCGCACGCGATGATGGCAATGGGGGTCTTTCTGTTCCTCGGCGGCATGACAGCCGCCAGCACGATCCGCCGCGCCCCACCCGGGCGGCGGCCGACAATCAGGAGCTGGCCGACCCGTACCGCAAGACCGCGGCGCTGATGTTGCCGCAGCCGGTCGTGCTGACGTTCATGTTGGTCTGGGCGACGCGCAACCAAGGCTTGTCGATCGCATGGGCGGGCGCGCTGATGGGTCTGTCGCAGGTGTCGAACCGCAACGCGGTCCGAGCCGCCGGATCCCGACGAGCTGGTCGCCGCCAACCCGGACGCACCGACGATGAGCCGGCGCGGCGTACTCGGGCTGGCCGGCGGAAGCGCGCTGTTGACGGGCCTCGGATCAACAAGACCGCGAAGGCTGCCGGCATCGATCCCGCGGCCACCGGTCCGAATTGGCGACTCACCTTGCGCGGCGGACCGGCGCCGGTTGTACTGGACCGCGACCAGCCGATCGCGATGCCCAACACGGCGCGCGGCTGCCGATCGCCTGCGTGCAAGGGTGGTCCGCCGTCCAAGCCTGGAGCGGTGCGGCTGGCCGACCTGGCCGCAGCGGCGGGAGTGCGCGGCCCGCATGTGGCGAGGGTGTCATCTTTGGGACGCAAGCTTTGCGCTACGAGTCGTGCTAACCCGACGGGCCAGTAAAGCGCTACGGCGTGATGACGTGTGATGGGTCGGGTCGCAGTTCCGGTGGCGCCTGGCTGTAGTCACCGAACGGTCCGTCGCGGCCCTCGACCGCGGCTCGGACACCCTTCGTGGCCGCGGTGTGGATGAAGTCGAGTGCTTCGGGGGTGTTACGCATCAGGCCGTCAAGGATGCCGCCCAACAGCTGGGTGGACGCCAGGCCCATGTTCTCGTAGGCCTGGTTGACGATCAGCTTTTGGGCCCGCAACTGCGACAACGGGATTCGGGCCAGCTCGGCGGCGATCTCGGCGACCCGGGCCTCCAGCCGCTCGAAGGGCACCGCCTCGTTGATCAGTTCGACCTCGGCGGCCTGCACACCGGTCAACGGCCGGCCGGTCAACGCGTGCCATTTGACCTTCGCCAGGCTGAGCCGATACAGCCACATCCCGGTCAGGTAGGCGCCCCACATCCGGCTGTACGGGGTGCCGATGACGGCGTCATTGCTGGCGATGACGATGTCGGCGCACAGCGCGTAGTCGGAGCCACCGCCGACGCACCAGCCGTGCACCTGGGCGATCACCGGTTTGGTAGCCCGCCAGATCGCCATGAACTTCTGATGCGGTCCGGTTTCGCGGGCCGTGATGATGGCGAAATCCTTGCCCGGATCCCAGCGCCCGTCGGTCATCATCGCCTCGCTCCACTGTTGAAAGCCGTCGCCGAAGTCGTAGCCGCCGGAGAACGCCCGGCCGGCACCGCGGAACACAATGACCTTGATGTCGGGGTCCCGCTCGGCCAAGCCGATAGCGGCCTCGATTTCGTCGGGCATCGGCGGAACGATGGTGTTGAGGTGGTCGGGGCGGTTCAGCGTGATGGTGGCAACCGGACCGGCCGTGGTGTACAGCAATGTTTCGAAGTCAGCAGCAGGCATAGCTGAATGCTGTCAGCTCACGGCGCTTGCCGTGGTTACGGGGTAGCGGCACTAATCGTCAGCGTGGCGTCGCTGATCCCATCGCTCGAGCTTCGCCTGTAACTCGAGTAGGCCAAGCCCGGCGACCGGAGCGGCGACGAAGAAACACGCCACCATAAGTGGAGTCATCTCGACCTCCTCCGCTGGTCAACTCACTGGGCGCCGGGTGGCCTCCTCGCCCCCTAAGTCTCCCCATACATCTTTCTTAGGTAGATTTAAGGTACGCCTTAGCCACTCGTCAGGAAAGCCCAATCGTGGGATTTTTTTCAAGATTTTCTAGAAAATTTATTGAATGCTGAAGCCGACTAGCCCGCGTCCGGCGGCAACATCTGAAACCCGGTCAGGATGGCCTGGGTATCGCGGAGGTATGTGGGGTTATCGGGGTCGGCTGCCTGGACTGTGACCGTCACAGCGTAGGTGTTGCCGGAAAACGCACCGACCACGATCAGCGTCTTGGCCTTGCGTGGCGGAATTTGGTCCATGGCCGGGGCGTCGTAGCTGACGACCTGAGCCCTCTGGCCGCACAGGGTGATGTCGGTCTTGTGCAAATTGGTGACGCCGAGGCGATCGACCAACGTGGTGCGTTCCTGATCGATGATCCCCTGCTGATCTTGGTTCGTACCTGATTCAGATTCGAGGGTGACGACCGCGGTGGGCATGAAGCCGTTGCCGGCCAGGTCCCGATTGCTCATCGCGAAGCGGACGACTTCTGAATCGAGCATCGATGTGTGCTGCCACCCGGACGGCTGCGGGATCCTAAGCACTGGCTCGGCGGAGCTACGCGAATCGATCGAGGAAAGCCGCGCTGAAACCTGTTTGCACGTGCCGATTTTCGGGGCTTTGGCATCACTTTTCGGGGCGGCGGCGGGCGCGGGGTGGGCGCCGGCAACGGGGGTGCCGGTTACCGCCCTCGTGCAGCCCGGCGCTGCAAACAGTGCCACTGCAGCGACGGTCGCAGACAGCATGCAGGGCAGTTGCACTGGGCCATACCTCACCTTCGCTATTTGGCTCATCAAGTGTCCAACATGCGCCAGAGAAACGAGAAGCTCAGCGCGGACTTGAACGCAGTCTGCGCGTTGTCGGCCGCACCGGCGTGGCCGCCCTCGATGTTCTCGTAGTACCAGACCCGATGGCCCGCGGCTTCCAGTGCCGCCGTCATTTTGCGCGCATGCCCTGGATGTACCCGATCGTCGCGGGTCGACGTGGTGATCAGTACCGGCGGGTAATCGATATCAGCCGAAATATTCTGGTAGGGCGAGTATTCGGCGATGAACTTCCAGTCCTCCGGATTTTCCGGATCGCCATATTCGGCCACCCAGGACGCACCGGCCAGCAGCAAATGGAAGCGGCGCATGTCCAGCAACGGCACCTGGCAGACCAGCGCGCCGAACAACTCCGGGTACTTGGTCAGCATGATGCCCATCAGCAGGCCGCCATTGCTGCCGCCCTGCGCCCCGAGTTGCTGCACCCCCGCGATGCCGCGTTCCACCAAATCGGTTGCTACCGAGGCGAAGTCCTCGGCGACCAGGTGCCGGCCCGCGCGCATCGCCTGCGTGTGCCAGGTTGGGCCGTACTCACCACCGCCGCGGATGTTGGCCAGCACGAAGGTACCGCCGCGCGCCAGCCATAGCCGGCCCAATACGCCGTCGTATCCGGGGGTGCGCGCCACTTCGAATCCGCCGTAGCCGCTGAGCAGTGTCGGACCGGGGCCAGTCGCGTCACGCGGGCGCACCACGAAATACGGGATCGAGGTGCCGTCTTTCGATGTGGCGAAATGCTGTGCGACGGTCATGCCGTCGGCGTCGAAGAACGCCGGTGCGGATTTGATTTGTTCCACTGGCCCGTCGACCGCTCCGTGCAACAGCCGCGACGGTGCAGTGAATCCGCTGGAGTCCAGGAAGATTTCGTCACCGGTGTCGTCGGCCGCGACGATAACGGTGTTGGTGTTGGCCGGCACGTCTGTCACGGGCCGACGCTGCCAGCTGCCCGGTGTGACGACCTCGACCCGACTGGCCACGTCGGCCAGCGTGACGACGACGAGCCGGTCGCGGGTCCACGCGTAGTGCAGCAGGCTGGTGTGCGCGTCGGGCTCGAACACCACCCGCAACTGTGCCGTCCCGGCCAGGAATTCGTCATAGTCGGCCGCCAACAGCGAGCCCGCCGTGTAGCTGGCACTGCCGGTGATCCAGTCGGTGCGCAACTCGATCAGCAACCACTGCCGGTGCACCGATATCGACGCGTCGGTGGGCGCGTCGACGCGGATCAGCTCGTTGCCGCGCAGCTCGTAGACCTGGTCGTTGAAGAAGTCGAGGGCCCTCCGCAGGATCGTGCGCTCATAGCCGGGCGTGCGATCGACCCCGGAGGCCACGATGACGTCGCCAGCCGAGCCTTCGAACACCGTCTGCGCATCCTGCACCGGCTGTCCGCGGCGCCAGCGCTTGACGATCCGTGGATAACCGGACTCGGTCAGCGAGCCTTCGCCGAAGTCGGTGCCGACCAGAAGAGTGTCCGGATCGACCCAGCTGAATCCGGACTTGGCTTCGGGCAGGGTGAACCCGTCGTCGACGAATTTGCGTGTGGCCATGTCGAATTCACGCATGATGGCCGCGTCCGAGCCGCCGCGGGACAGGCTGACCAGCGCCTGGGTGTGCTCGGGGTAAATCACGTTGGCGCCGGCCCACACCCAGTTTTCGTCGTCAGTGCGAGCCAGCTCGTCGACGTCGATGAGCACATCCCAGTCCGGGTTATCGCTGCGGTAGCTGTCCAACGTGGTGCGCCGCCATAGCCCGCGCGGGTTGGCGGCGTCGCGCCAGAAGTTGTACAGATAGTCGTCGCGACGGCGCACGTACGGGATCCGAGCATCGGTGTCGAGCACCTCGAGCGCTTCGGTGCGCATCCGCTCGAAATCCTCGCCGGAAAATTCGGCAACCGTCGGCTCGTTGCGGGCGCGGACCCAGTCCAGCGCGTCCTCGCCGAGGATGTCTTCCAACCATAGGTAGGGGTCGATCGCCTCATCACCAGCCATGAGACTCATTGTGGCGGCGGCGGTACTGTGACTTGTATAACACCGTCGAACGAGGAGCTGATCCCATAGCCGCCGACGACGATGCAGAGCGAAGCGATGAGAAGGAGTGGCGAATATGACCGTCTTCGCACGTCCGGGTTCCGCCGGGGCGCTGATGTCGTATGAATCGCGGTACGACAACTTCATCGGGGGCGAGTGGGTGGCGCCGGTGGGCGGTAAGTATTTCGAGAACCTGACGCCGGTCACCGGTCAGCCGTTCTGCGAAGTGGCCCGCTCCGAGGCGGCCGACGTCGACAAGGCACTCGATGCCGCCCATGCGGCGGCACCAGCGTGGGGCAAGACCGCGCCGGCCGAGCGGGCAGCGATCTTGAACAAGATCGCCGACCGCATCGAAGCCAACCGGGATGCGTTGGCGCTGGCCGAAGTCTGGGACAACGGCAAACCGATCCGCGAGGCGCTGGCCGCCGACATCCCGCTGGCGGCAGACCATTTCCGGTATTTCGCGAGTGCGATTCGCGCCCAAGAGGGTTCGCTGAGCCAGATCGACGAGGACACCGTCGCCTATCACTTCCACGAGCCGCTCGGTGTGGTCGGACAGATTATCCCGTGGAACTTCCCGATCCTGATGGCCACCTGGAAGCTCGCGCCTGCGCTGGCGGCCGGCAACGCCGCGGTGCTCAAGCCAGCCGAGCAGACCCCGGTATCAGTGCTGTACCTGATGTCGCTGATCGGAGACCTGCTGCCGCCGGGTGTGGTCAACGTCGTCAGCGGGTTCGGCGCCGAGGCCGGCAAGCCGCTGGCGTCCAGCAACCGGATCGCCAAGGTGGCCTTCACCGGGGAGACCACCACAGGCCGGCTGATCATGCAGTACGCGTCGCAGAACCTGATCCCGGTCACCCTGGAGCTGGGCGGCAAGAGCCCCAACATCTTCTTCTCCGATGTAATGGCCGCCCACGACGACTTCCAGGACAAGGCGCTGGAAGGTTTCACCATGTTCGCCCTCAACCAGGGCGAGGTGTGCACCTGCCCGTCGCGCAGCCTGGTCCAGGCCGACATCTACGACGAGTTCCTGGAATTGGCGGCCATCCGCACCAAGGCGGTCCGGCAGGGTGACCCGCTGGACACCGAGACGATGATCGGTTCGCAAGCCTCCAACGACCAGCTGGAAAAGGTGTTGTCCTACATCGAAATCGGCAAAGATGAAGGCGCGAGGGTCCTTTGCGGCGGCGAGCGCGCCGAACTCGGTGGTGACCTGTCCGGCGGCTACTACGTGCAGCCCACCATCTTCGCCGGCAACAACAAGATGCGGATCTTCCAGGAGGAGATTTTCGGGCCGGTGGTTTCGGTGGCGTCGTTCGAGAACTACGACGACGCGATCTCGATCGCCAACGACACCCTCTACGGCCTGGGCGCCGGCGTGTGGAGCCGCGACGGCAACACCGCCTACCGGGCCGGCCGTGACATCCAGGCCGGCCGGGTGTGGGTCAACTGCTATCACGTCTACCCGGCGCACGCGGCGTTCGGTGGCTACAAGCAGTCCGGTATCGGCCGGGAGAACCATAAGATGATGCTCGACCACTATCAGCAGACCAAGAACCTGATGGTGTCGTACTCCCAGAAGGCGCAGGGCTTTTTCTGATAAAGAGGCTTCCGATGACGCCACGAGTGGTGGTCACCGGCGCTGCCGCCACGCTGCTCGGTGAACTGGCCGACCGGCACGGCCCGGTGATGTTCCATCAGTCCGGCGGCTGCTGCGACGGGTCGTCGCCGATGTGCTACCCGGACGGGGACTTCATCGTGGGTGACCGCGACGTGCTACTCGGTGTCTTGGATGTAGATGGCGGGGTGCCGGTGTGGATCTCCGGGCCGCAATTCCAGGCCTGGAAGCACACCCAGCTCGTCATCGACGTGGTGCCCGGCCGCGGCGGCGGATTCAGCCTGGAAGCACCCGAGGGGATGCGGTTTTTATCTCGCGGACGGGCTTTCAGCGACGCCGAAAACGCAGAGCTGACGGCCACCCCGCTGATCACCGGGGCCGATTACGAGCGTGGTGAGCGTCCGCCGGCGCGCGCACCGGTGGTGGCCGCCGCCGCGGATGCTTGCTCAGTACCCCAGCGCGGCGCGCCGCGTCGGTAAAGCTGTAGCGGGCGGTCGCGGCAGTATCGTCAAAAGGGTGATCCCGCTGCCGCGGACCTGGCTGCTGACCAGCGCAATGCTGCTCGGCGTCGCTATCGGGGTGCTCGGCGCAACCGCTGCGCTGACCGTGGATCACGCTCGCATGCGTCCAGACGTCGCGATCGCCTTGGTGGTCGGCTTTCCCAGCGCCGTCGGGCTGCTGGTGATTCTGCTGTCCCGGCGCCGCTGGCTGACCGCGCTGGGCGTGTTCATCATGGCGCTGGCGCCGGGATGGTTTGGTGTGCTGGCGGTGATCGAGGTGGCGACCCGTGGCTGACGAGAACGGCGTGGACACCGCGTCGATGCCGAAGACCGAGGCGTTCACGCCGACCTTCGACACCGGCGCGCTGCACCGTGCGGAACCGGAGCTGATCGAATCGAAACAGCCGGCTCGGCGCCGACGATGGTGGCGACGGCGGTCGGACGCTTCGGCGATCCAGACGGCCGATGAGCCGACGAGCAGCCCCGAGCCGGTGGCTGAGATGGCAACGGACGATGCGCCGTCGGGTTCGCTGCACGCACCCGCGCCGCCGATCACCGTCCCGGGACGTTACTTCTCGCTGAAGTGGTGGCAGTTCATTCTGATGCTGCTGGCGGTGTGGGTTCCGGCGGCGGCGATCGGTGCCGGCCTGTTCTACTGGTGGACCCACGACCCCTCTCCACACAAGACCGCGGTCGTCTTCGTGGTTCTGGTCTACGTCGTCGTGTGCACGGTCACCGGCTTGATGCTCGCGATGGTGCCCGACCGGCCGCTGGTGTCAGCGTTGGCAATCGCGATGATCTCGGCGGTGTTCGCGTCCGTCGTCGCGGCGGCCCCGTTCTATGGTGCGTTCTACTGCGACCACAGTCAGCGGCCGTGCCTGATGGGCGTCATCCCGCACTGAGCCAGTCGGCGGAGGCTATGCAAGGCTGACGGAGTGCGCAACCCGTCGGCCTTGCCCACGTCGGCCGACCGTGACCTCGATGCCGTCGCGAACCTGATCGCGGATCCGGCGCGGGCGGCGATGCTTGCGGCCTTGGCCGGCGGCCGTGCGCTGCCGGCGGGGGAGCTGGCCCGCCGGGCCGGGGTGCATCCTGCCACCGCCTCCGCGCACCTGCGTCGGCTGACCGAAGGTGGGTTGATCCGGGTGCGGGTGCAAGGCCGGCATCGATTCCACGAGATCGTCAACCCGGAGGTGGCCACCGTGCTGGATGCCATTGCCCAGATCGCGCCGCCGGCTCCGGTTCGCTCGCTGAAGCAGCAGCGCGTCGCCCGTGACTTGTTCGAGGCGCGGACGTGCTACGACCACCTAGCCGGACGCCGCGGCGTGCAACTTCGCGACCGGCTACTGGCCGTCGGGGCCATTCGCACCCTCGACGATCGGGACCATGAGCTCACCGACCGCGGACAATATCTGCTCGATGAGCTGGACATCGACCTGGCCACTCTGCGGGCAAGTCGGCGGGTGTTCGCCCGCTCCTGCGTCGACTGGACCGATCGCCGCGTCCACCTGGCCGGAGCGTTACCCGCCGCGGTCACCAGCTTTTTCCTCACCCACGGATGGCTGACGCGCGGGCCGGGCCGCAGCCTGCGGGTCGCCGGCGGTTACGACGACAACGTCGAGAAATGGCTGGCCAGTTGACAGTGATGCCGAGCCATTAGGGTAGGGGCCGTGACCCACTTTGACGTTGTCGTCCTCGGAGCCGGACCCGGTGGATACGTAGCGGCGATCCGCGCCGCGCAGCTGGGATTGAACACGGCCGTCGTCGAACCCAAATACTGGGGCGGAGTCTGCCTCAATGTCGGGTGCATCCCGTCGAAGGCGTTGCTGCGCAACGCCGAACTCGCGCACATCTTCACCAAGGAAGCCAAGACCTTTGGCATCAACGGCGAGGTGACCTTCGACTACGGCGTCGCCTTCGACCGAAGCCGCAAGGTGGCCGAGGGCCGGGTCGCCGGTGTGCATTTTCTGATGAAGAAAAACCAGATCACCGAGATCAACGGGTATGGCCGATTCACCGACTCGCACACGCTCGCGGTTGAGCTCAACGACGGCGGGACCGAGAACGTCACGTTTGACAACGTAATCATCGCGACCGGCAGCAGCACCCGGCTGGTTCCCGGGACCTCGCTGTCGAAGAACGTCGTCACCTACGAGGAACTGATCCTGTCCCGAGAGCTTCCGCAGTCGATCGTTATCGCCGGGGCCGGGGCCATCGGCATCGAGTTCGGCTACGTGCTGAAGAACTACGGCGTCGACGTGACCATCGTGGAGTTCCTGCCGCGCGCGCTGCCCAACGAAGACGCCGAGATCTCCAAGGAGATCGAGAAGCAGTTCAAGAAACTCGGCGTCAAGATCCGCACCGGTACCAAGGTCGAGTCGATCGCTGACGACGGATCCGTGGTCACCGTGACCGTCAGCAAGGACGGCACGACCGAAGAAATCAAAACCGAGAAAGTGTTGCAGGCCATCGGGTTTGCACCCAACGTCGAAGGCTACGGCCTGGATGAGGCCGGGGTCGCGCTGACCGACGGCAAAGCCATCGGGATCACCGACTATATGCAGACCAATGTCTCACACATCTATGCGATCGGCGATGTCACCGGGTTGCTACAACTGGCGCACGTCGCGGAGGCGCAGGGCATAGTGGCGGCCGAAACCATCGGCGGCGCAGAGACTTTGGCTCTTGGGGACTACCGCATGCTGCCCCGTGCGACGTTCTGCCAGCCGAATGTGGCCAGCTTTGGTCTCACCGAGGAGCAGGCCCGCGACGAGGGCTACGACGTCCAGGTCGCCAAGTTTCCGTTCACCGCCAATGCCAAGGCACACGGCGTGGGTGACCCGAGTGGCTTCGTCAAGCTCGTCGCCGACGCCAAACACGGGGAACTGCTGGGCGGACACCTGGTCGGCCACGACGTCTCTGAGTTGCTGCCGGAGCTGACGCTGGCACAGAAGTGGGATCTGACCGCAAACGAGTTGGCGCGCAACGTCCATACCCACCCGACGATGTCAGAGGCGCTACAAGAGTGCTTCCACGGACTGACCGGGCACATGATCAACTTCTGATGCCGAAGCGTACCGAGTCGATTTGGACCGCCATCGGCGGAGTGATCGTCGGCTACCTGCTTTGGCTGGTAGCGATCTCGATCGGCGATGCCGTCACCACGGTGAGCTTATGGAGTCTGGCCGTGCTGCTCGTGTCGGCGGTGTTCGCGTTGTGGGCGGTGCTACGCGGACGGCGGCTTCGTCGGCAGCGAAACTATCCGTTGGCGTCGTTCATGTTCGCGTTGCCGGTTCTGCCCGTGCTGCTGTCGTTGGGCGTGCTTTTCCGCACCTACGTCTGACGGACTGCTATCGAGGGTTGTCCAGCGGAATGTCGAGGGCCGACATGGTGGCAGCAAGGCCGTCGTATTGCCCTGCGAGCATGCAGAATTCGATGAGTTGACGCCGATCGAGGTGGCTGGACAGCTGCTGCCAGACCTCGGCGCTGATCGTGCGGTTGTTGATGAACTCGTCGGTGGCGCTTAGCAGCGCCTGCTGCCGAGGGGTAAGCCCGCCCGTCGTGTCCGGCCAGGCGAAGATCTTGGCCTGGGTCTGGCCATCGAGTCCGCGACGGCGCCCCATCTTGCGGTGATGCTGCAGCTCGTATTCGGAATTGCGCAGATGCGCGACCCGCAAGATCACCAGCTCAGTGTCGGCAATCGGCAACCGGCCCCGCAGCAGCCGAGCGCCGTAGAACGCCCAGGCCCAGAACAGCAACTGGCGCTGACCCAGGGTGGTGAACAGGTGCATCTCCGGAGCGCCGACCGTGCGCGCGCCAAGCTTGGCGATCACCCAGTTGATCGGTCCCAGCTCGCGGAATCGGCCCGGCGGGATGCGGCCGCCAGGACCTTCGGGAGGCCTGCTCATGCTTGCTTCACCAGATACGGCGAGACCGTGCTGCGGTGCTCGTCGAGATCGAGTGCCCGGCCAAGAGCGGGGAACGCCCGCTGCGGGCAGTTGTCGCGTTCGCAGACCCGGCAACCCGCGCCGATCGGTGTGGCTGAAAGATTCAGGTCCCCGGACAAGTCGAGTCCTTCCGAGTAGACGAGCCGGTGGGCGTGGCGGAGTTCGCAGCCCAGGCCGATCGCGAAGGTTTTACCGGGCTGACCATACCGCGAGGCCCGCCGCTCCACGGTCCGGGCCACCCACATGTAATTTCGGCCGTCGGGCATCTGGGCGATCTGCACCAGGATCTTGCCAGGGTTGGCGAAAGTCTCGTACACGTTCCACAGCGGGCAGGTGCCGCCGCTGGATGAGAAGTGAAAACCGGTGGCCGACTGACGTTTTGACATGTTTCCGGCCCGGTCTACCCGAATGAAGGAGAACGGCACGCCCCGCATGGTTGGCCGCTGCAGCGTGGACAGCCGGTGCCCGATCGTCTCGTAACTGACCGAGTAGAAGGACGAGAGCCGCTCGACGTCGTAGCGGAAGTTCTCTGCGACGTCGTGAAACTGCCGGTATGGCAGGACTGCGGCCGCAGCGAAGTAGTTGGCCAGGCCGAGCCGGGCCAGGGTGCGCGACTCGTCGCTGGTGAACTTGCCTTCGGTCACCATGGCGTCGATCAGGTCGCCGAACTCCAGATACGCCAGTTCGGCGGCCAGCTTGAACACCTGCTGGCCCGACGAGAGATGGTTGCTGATCTCCAGCGTCTTGGTCGCCGGGTCGTAGCGGTGCAGCACGGAGTCGCCGAGGTCGATGCGCTTGTTGATGTGCACGCCGTGGACCTCGGTCAGCCGGCGGGACAACTCGCCGGCCAGATCGCCGTGGTGCAACCGCATCCGGGTGGTCAGGTCCTCGGCCGCGGTGTCCAGCTCATGCAAATAGTTCTGCCGCTGATAGAAGTAGTCCCGCACCTCTTCGTGCGGCATCGTGATCGACCCGCTGCCGCTGCCGTCGGAGAACCGCTCCTCGGTGGCGGCGGCCAGTTGCGCGGTGGTGATCCGGTAGCGCCGGTGCAGGTTGACCATGGCGCGGGCAAACCCCGGGTGCCCGTTGACGATCTCGGCGACTTCGGACAAGTCGACGTCGATGTCCAGATCGCGGTCCATGGTCACCTCACGCAGCTCGGCGACCAGCCGGGTGTCGTCCTGGGAGGCGAAGAACGTGGCGTCGACCCCGAACACCTCGGTGATCCGCAGCAGCACGGCCACTGTCAGGGGACGGACGTCGTGCTCGATCTGGTTGAGATAGCTCGGCGATATCTCCAACATCTGAGCCAGCGCGGCCTGGCTAAAGCCGCGCTCGCTGCGCAGCTGGCGAACCCGTGATCCGACAAACGTCTTGGACACCAGCCCAGATTACCGGCGTTGCGAAGATGCGGTTTGCAGACTTGGCACGATGCGCTGGATTGGCGCTGCAGCTTGGCCGTTTGGCATGATTCTGGCTTGGGGGTATCTACGCTAGGCCGACTAGCGAAGAAGATTATGTCGTGTTGCGAAGTAAGAGGCCCAGTATGGGTCCTAGCGGGGAGTGAAGCCGTGAGCCTGGACAAAGTCATGATGCCGGTGCCCGACGGCCATCCCGACGTCTTCGACCGGGAGTGGCCGCTGCGCGTCGCCGACATCGACCGCGAGGGCCGGTTGCGCTTCGACGCGGCCGCCCGTCACATCCAGGACATCGGCCAGGATCAGTTGCGCGAGATGGGGTTTGAGGAAACTCATCCGCTGTGGATTGTCCGCCGGACCATGGTCGACCTGATCCGTCCAGTCGAGTTCGGCGACATGCTGCGGATGCGCCGCTGGTGTTCGGGGACATCGAACCGCTGGTGTGAAATGCGGGTCCGCATCGACGGTCGCAAGGGCGGGCTTATGGAGTCCGAGGCCTTTTGGATCAACATCAACCGCGACACCCAGATGCCGTCGCGTATCGCCGACGACTTCCTCGAGGGCCTGCGGAAAACCACCGACATCGACCGACTGCGGTGGAAGGCCTATCTATCCGCCGGCGGCCGTGATGACGCCACGGAGATCCACGAGTTTCCGGTCCGGGTCACCGACATCGACCTGTTCGACCACATGAACAACTCGGTGTACTGGAGCGTGATCGAGGACTACCTCGCGTCGTGCCCGGAACTGCTGAAGGCGCCGCTGCGGGTGACCATCGAGCACGACGCGCCGGTGGCGCTGGGCGACAAGCTGGAGGTCATCTCGCAGGTGCACCCGGCCGGATCGACCGATCGATTCGGCGCTGACCTGGCTGACCGCACTGTTAGAACGCTCACATATGCCGTCGGCGACGAGACCAAAGCGGTCGCGTCAATCTTCGCGCTTTAACCGTACAAGCGTTACGCAAACGTATGCATTGACCTGCGCATTTAAGTTACCGGCTGGTAGCTTCTGAAACGGTTCAGTCCCCGCCTATCTTCGCAAGCTTGGCAAACCTTCGCGAAGTCCTAGCCAAAGTTGGCAAGGAAAATCGGTGGACCTGCGAAGCTAACCTGTGCCATCTTCGACTTAGCAGAGAAGTAATGACGCTGAGGGGCTTAGCGGGCCTTAGCAAGCCGGAAAATCGGCCCTCAGGTCAGTAACCGTCAAACACCTTAAGGAGCAAGCGCAATGTCTAGCGTTGGCACGCCAAAGAGCGCCGAAGCGATCCAGCACGACTGGGACACGAACCCACGGTGGAAGGACGTCACCCGTACCTACAAGGCCGCCGACGTGGTCGCCCTGCAGGGCAGCGTGGTCGAGGAGCACACCCTGGCCCGCCGCGGCGCCGAGGTGCTGTGGAACCAGCTGCACGACCTCGAGTTCGTCAACGCGCTGGGCGCGCTGACCGGCAACATGGCGGTGCAGCAGGTGCGAGCCGGCCTGAAGGCCATCTACCTGTCGGGGTGGCAGGTCGCCGGCGACGCGAACCTGTCCGGCCACACCTACCCCGACCAGAGCCTGTACCCGGCCAACTCGGTGCCGCAGGTGGTGCGCCGCATCAACAACGCGCTGCTGCGCGCCGACGAGATCG